>Ga0310691_10000937_pt1 | contig 49039 bp, 37 predicted proteins | sample 176DNAGHGlowgp2_FD_203887 | JGI IMG/M metagenome (GOLD analysis project Ga0310691, IMG submission 203887) | Sheep rumen microbial communities from Palmerston North, Manawatu-Wanganui, New Zealand - 1766 DNA GHGlow gp2 (v2) (version 2) | ecosystem: Host-associated > Mammals > Digestive system >... | reverse complement strand
AGCGGCATACATATTCTTAGAGCCCGATATTGTCAAGTGGCTCTCTACTCCGGCAGGGTGGCTCTCAAACAGCGGCAAGGTGGCTCTCAAAGTCCGTGCAAGTGGCTCTCGCGCGCCGGCGTATACAGCACGCCCGTTTTCGGGCGATCAATTGATTATTTCGCGCTCTGGAAAGCACTGAGACGCCAGAGGGAAAGCGCCAGCGCGCAGCAAGGAAAGCGGCAAAACGCGAAAGGAAAGCGTATTGGATTATTGGCCGCCACCCTTGACAGAACCTGAAAGAAATGCTGTGAAGGCGATGCCGACGGTGACGAACTCAAGAACAGCTTAGTAGGCTCACCGTCGGATATCCATTGTAGCATTTCTTTCAGAACCCATCAAGGGCAAGCCGCTTGTGCGGTGGCTTAACCTGCCTCTGGTTCTGAATCTAAGAACAGCATAATGTAAATGCTTTCCTCGTGCGCTCTCGTGCTTTCTGTGAAGCGATTTGGTGCTTTCCACAGTGCGAAACGCCGCTTTCCTAAGCGCGAAATAATCAATCAATACAGACTTGGGTGCGCAGCTGCATCCTTGGGCGATTTCCAAACCCTTTCACACATAATATTCACAGAGAAAAAACTCCGCGCAGATTCAAGCAAGTCTGCGCGGTGTTACTTTTTTTATTTTCCAAACATATACAGCTCATCTTTATTTAGCAAAATGCCATAGATAATCTTGCTTTGTTCTTTAGTTTCCATCCCCAACTTAAATATATTTTGTATATTCTCTGTCAGCAGCTCTTGTTTATGTTTAATAAAATAATCTTGATACACAGAGGAATAAATAAGGTTCTGCCACATATAATGGCTAGTATCTACTTTGGAATAGTCGAAAGATTCTGGATTAATAACAAACTCAATGAAAACAGAAGCATCCACAAATGGTCTTAATTTCATCACATCATATTTATATCCTAATATATGAAGGATAATGAGCTTGGCTATGTCATTTTCTAAAGGATCTGGATATGGATGAATATGAGGTGAATGCTTACGTGTTTCCCATTCTGAACGGATCGAAGTCATAAAAACGCTAATAATGTGCTCATTCCAAGGAAGAGTCTTATCCACAACCATATAAAACAACTCTTCTGTAGAAATGAGAGCATATTTGTCTTTAAGTTTGCTTCTCACCCACTTTTTTGAAAACAAAGGATATAATAAGCAAATTCTCTTGATCATATTTTTTTGCTCGGCAATAGTATTTATCAGTTTCATTTCTCTTCTGGCGGTCTTTTTTGAAACGAATGGCGATAGTTTATTGAATAGATGTCGCATTTTTGTGTAATAATCACTCGAAAGGTATTGAAAAGACGGACTGGATATAATGCTATCCAAGAATTGTGACTTATTGATCTTTGAATCCTTTAGCGACATAAATGATGTTAATTCACAAAGCAACTGAAAGACATCAGATATATATTGCTGATATGTCGGTTCGATACCGCAAAAGAAATCAATCATACAAACCAAAATAGGATCTCTTTGCCTTTTTGTTAATTTTACGACTTTAAGCAGTTCAATATAACACCGCAGATGATTGATCCACTCTTTGATCCTGAACACTTTCATTGAGTCAACAAGATTGACGAATGTGTTGACGATATGTACTTGGGGATTAATACTGATTTGTTGTACAGAGTATTTTTTAATCCAGGTACGAAGGAGTTTAGGATCGCAGTATTTTGTGATGATATCCAGGTCTATAGCATTAATTTGATACTGTTTTCTATCCGATAAAAAGATTAAGCCATCATTTTCACTACTTTTCAATACTGTTGCTGGAGAATAAGTACATAATATAGCTTGGATATAAGGCTCAAAAAAAGTTTTTGGATCACTAAAATAAAAGATCGGTAAATTGTTTTCATGAAAATAGAAATAATAATCATAAGCAATAGCCTGTATTTGATACAGCTCAGAAAATGCATCTCCTGAAAAATAGGTGCTACTATGATATTCATATCTTTTTTCATGTTTATCTAACAATCTTTGCATTTTTACGATTTTAGCTGCCATAGTACTGGATAATTCTTCAAAATATTTTACGCTATTACTGTATTTAGGCGACAGAGAACTTATTATTCTTCTGATTTCAGTTGACTTTTCTTCTTGTAAGTCCCTGTAAGTAATAGTAGCTAACCTGCATCTATATTTATGGAGTAATACTTCAATTAATTGATTCTGGACCAATTGGCTTTCAGCAGCTGAACACAGTTCTTCAATTATTGTGCGATCCTTACACAAATACCTATAATAGAATATTTTCTCGGCTATTTTTTTTGATTTGTCTGTATAATGCAACAATGCTTCAAATCTGTTAGTCAAATAAAATCGAAATCCTCTATCTCGGCCTTTTGGTGGAGTAATACTATAACACTGTTGAGTACCATGAAGGCACAAGCAAGTTATATTGGCCCTTTGAAAAATTTCAAGTATGGTACTGCTGTTTTGAATAGCTGTAGTAACTATATCATACCATTTAGGATCATATAACATCATTTTAAATCCGAACATTTCAACAGGGCCTAAAGACTGAGCACGCAACAAATCATAATATGATATCTTATTATATTCCTTTAGAACTGCATACTTTTTTTCTAATGCATCGGCTGCTGCTCCTCCTGCATACTGTAATTCAATGCTTTTTATACATTTTAAATATACATAGAGCAATTGCCCCACTTCCTTGGTCAATGAAGTGGGAATTTGAGCCGTCTTTATCACGGCTTCAGGCATATCTCTAGTACAGATAGGAAATATTTTCTGTAATTCAAGACGATTGCTTTCAAGTTCATTATACTTTTTATCGGTAATAATAAAGCTATGCGGCCTTTCTTTTATTCTGTGCAGATTGACATAATAATTTATCCATCCCATGATTATTTTTAAATTATAGTCATTTAATGAATAGCCGACAAACAAAAAAGTGTGATTTATCAGCAGTGAGCGAATAAATGTACTAATAAGTGGATGTGTTGATTCATATGTAGTATAGTCGCTCTCTTTTAAGACAATGGTTTTAGGAGCGTGAATATCCCCATGCATTTTAATAATATATCGATCGTTTATTTTCGATAATAAATCGTGATCCTGAGCAATAACCGAATATAAGGTTGCATCGGTACTCTCAACATCTTCTAATAAAGTGTCATAATTGGTAGTTATAATGTGATGAGGTAATAGAGAAATAATCAATTTATCTATTTCGTTTGGGCTAGGCATAGGCAAAAAATGATTCTGAATAAAATCATAATATGTTTTATCGCCCACAGTTGAATAGTAATATTCTGGTATTTTTAAGAAGTCTTCTTGTGTAAATTCATTTTTCGCAGAACAATCACTTTTATTACATCCCGAACATGAAGGAATACAATTAGAGAATTTTAGTTCATCAGCGATTTTTTTGATTAATCCATACCATGAAGGTAGCTTTGAGTTCATGGACACGCCTGCACCAACAAAAATAACAAGTCTATTGTTTTCTTGCGCATCCCGAATATAATCAATGGATTCTTGCCAATTCATTTTTACCTCCGATTGATTCTTGTGCTTGTAAATTCACCTATAGATTTTTAGTAAGTTTATACTTATTGAAATGAGGATAAAATCTTTTTTAGCGCATAAGGCTTTGCATACTTTGCTAAATAATCACTAATATAGATTGCATCAGGTATACGTAAAGGAGATGTCATATATGGATATATGACTATTTTTCTCTTTCTTCCGTTTCCGATTAACTGTAAACCGGATTCCAGCGCTTGAATTTGAATATCATAAAATGCTAAAATATCTTTCAACTGGCTCATCATTATGATCTGTTGTTCAGATGAAATCGGCTTCGGAAGCTCATTGTTCTTTCCCCACTTCAATAACTGAATAGCAGCGTGACGATCAAGTGACGAATGAACAAATTGATTTCGATAATGTTTCAGGCAATGATTACAGGCTGTATCACAATCACAATCTAGCAGAATCGACTCAGCTATTTGCAGGATTTCAGTAATATGGGCTCCAGCTGCCGAAGCATAGCCCGCACCGCTGGAAAGACTGTCATATAGGTATACATCTATAAATGCCCCATTCTGATTCATTCTGACACGATAACCAGAAACAAGCTCGGTGAATTCAATATCTAGTAATTTGCAGGCTGCTAGGCGGAGTGCTTCTGCAAGAGATTGAGCAGCACGTTCTTTCCACGGATTACTGTAGTTCATATCGATTTTAGCCGAATCAATCGCAAATTCCAAAACCAGCATATCTGTTATGAAATCATATCCAAGATCAACCTGAATACTGCTACTATGCCGACATCTTGAAATACGGAATGGTGTTTTATATGGACGCTCAATGTTCTTTAATACCTCGGCATTTTCTCCTGGCATTGCTGCACCGCATTCTTTGCATACGCGGAAGCCTTCTTTATCTGGTCCGCGGTTCATCATAATAATTCGTTGATTTTGACGAGATGCAAGTCGAATATTCTTATAGTCAGGCAATATTTCCATCTGTTCCTGTTTCGGTAGCGTGGAGTATTCAGGCGGGAGTGCGAAGGAAAATTCCTCTGATAGTTGAGCTTCCGGAATATCAGTTGCATTTTTCGGCGCAAATCCCCATGGTTGAAGCATTGGTCTTTCTTCCTGCAAATCAGGATTACCGCAGAATGGACAGCTATCATTATGATCTTCTTTCAGCCCGAACCATTTGCATTTGGAACAGTTGACAATTCGTTTCAGATAATTCGGATCTTCAATGAACTGTTCTGCCGGTTTCTGAACCATTCCTTTTCTTTTTTCAGAGCCTGGATAGAACAGACCACCAATTTGGTATGTTTTCTTGTCAACAACAATGGAGCGACCGGGGGCATACTCACTGATTGCAATATCCAGTCCTCTTTCAACTTCATATTTGATTTTTCCTTCGGGTGTTTCAATATAGGTACTGACAACATTTTTCGGGAAAGAGTATGTCGGGATGATACCTTCTTCATATAGTGCATCCAATAGCATTTTCGCATTTGACGGATCGGCATCCTCTGATTCTGGCACGCCGAATAACTCAGGATGTTTGTTACGTTTCTCTGCAAGTTTATTCAAAGATTGCAACAACGAATCCTTGAACTTATGCATATCTGGTTCTGCATTTTGCGGTAAGAGCGCGTCTTTCGGTAACTGGTATTGAGAAAGATACTCTTGCAGGGGTACTAACATAGAATCAAGGAAAACAAACGCTGGGATGCTATCAAGACTACCTTGCTTAGTTATAGAGAACTCCTGAAGTATAACCATGGTTAGATGTCGGAACAACAGTTTTTCGCTGCTGATGTCTATCCATGGCTTACGAGGATCACCGCGGAACATCGGAACTGGATTTTTGAAATAAAGCGTGTCATGTGGTCCGTCTTCACAAAAAGTTATAATCGTGGACAAACTTGCGCCCCGTCTTCCTGCACGACCGGCACGTTGCTGATAGTTTTCACGCATTGGCGGAATATTACGCAGACCGACTGCAACCAGAGAACCAATGTCAATACCGACTTCCATTGTAGTTGTACTGCTTAGAATATCTACAGGTGTTTCATCATCTTGGATAAAGTCCTGAAAACGAAGTTCATATTTCTCCGTCTGCGACCATAAATCATCACGCTGGTCTTTATGAGATAGCTGTGCGGTATGTTCTTCCGTGTCAATAACATGAATCCTCTTACCATCCTGTGCTTCCTGAATCGGTTTGCGCCAGAATTCAAGAGCAGCTAGATCATGCTCATTCAAAGCATGAACCGCAGTATCGCCGCAGGATGGACAGTGAGATTTCAAAAGATACGGCGTTATCTCTGAACAGCGTTCACAACGGTACCATGTTTGCTCAATATCTGCACAGGGACGAATCTGCGAAATATTGATATACAGCTTACTGGGATCAAAAACAGCACTATCTAAGAAATGACTTTTCAATACTCGCTTCCATTCTTCCGCTTCTTTTGATTCTTTCTCCCAGCCCATTACGCTTTTCATGACCTGAGAGAAATCCCAGTCTTTCTTTAAGCCGTATCCGTAATACATAGGTCTTATTTCTTCTCGCACCTCATCTGGAATTTTATGTCCCAGTGCAGTTTCTCCGTCACATACCGATGAAATCCAAGCATGAAATACTTCTTTGAAAGCTTCATCCGACACCTCGATACCAGCTTCGTTCAATTCATCGACAGCATCATACATTTCATTTTCAACCGGTTCAAGCCAGCATGAAGCAGAATCATACAATGTATTGTATCCACCGCAGAACAACCGCAACAAAACCTTTTGCATTGAACGTGGAGCATCCGACATTTTGTATCGCGGCTGATATGGTCTTCCTCTTGCTGCGCTACGTTGATAATTTTTCGATGCATTCTCGCAATGATCAGCAAACTGCGTTCTGTCGTCATTATTAAAGAGTGTTATATGATGCTCCTTCGCAATTTGACACACAAAGTCATAAAAGTCTTCTAAAGAGAAGTCGCCTGTTTTCATCATACGCTGCACAGCCAGAACAAACATCTGTCGAGCTGCCGTAATATCAGAAGCAGAGGACATATCTCTTGCCAGTTTTGCTGCGCGTTGGCGACTATCCGAGAAAAGCAGCACCTTTCTGCCCTCATTGGGAAGTTTATCCGGATCGTGGTCTTTACCTTGAACCGGCGGTTGAAGCTGGAACTGTGTTTGTATCAAATTAAAGAACGACTGATTTCCGCGCGTACTAAATGAGGTTAGCTGCATTTTTGCAAGCTGATGATTACAATGAGGACAAGTTGGGAAAGTGATGATTTCAGGCCACCCTTTGGCAGTATAATCACTGTAATACAGCTTCCTAATACCGTGCTTTCCTTCATCTGCATCATCTCTGAAATTGATAAAACCAGTTTTTGTATCCAGATAACATGGCCTGAATTTAACCGGACTATTTCGTTTGGGCGGTACATAGTCCTGATCTGGAATAAACAGATGGATCTCTTTCAGCGAATAGTCAAGGAACTGTCCGGGATAACGCCACAGATACGCATAAGATCGCGATTCGATATCATCTGTCAAAATATACCCTTTATAAAAAAGTGCGCCGCAGCGTCTTTCGTTATATAATTCATAAACCATGCTCTGACAATGAGGACAAACAAGATTACCGTCAGACAGGAATACTTCTCCTAGCGTCATGCCGTCTTCCGTATGTGAATGACTGCAATCGAGATTTGTGCAGGCATAGATTCCTCGGATACCTCGAAACAGCATATGCATTCTTGCTGGGAATAAGATAGCACCATTTCGATCATGAGCCATAGGAGCAATTGCAAGCAGAATACTGACTGCATTCAATGCTGCTTCCACTGATTCGTGAGGAAAAATGCTGCTGGCAAGTTCATGCAGAGCTTTGGCATTTCCTCTGCACGCAGAAATCAACTCATAAAACGGGCGATAGTGGATGATATTATCATACAACCAATATCCAGCTTCGTTCATATTTAAGAAGGGTATCGTGCAATCCAATCCCTGCCAGAATCGGTTTAATGCGGAAAGTCGCTCTGCTTCGGTTCCTTCCAACTCGGATGCAGTTACTTCATTAAAGCGCGAAAAAGGAATGTCATATTTCTGCATTCCGCTGATAGACTCTCTTGAACCGGTCAGATAGCAAAATGGAATATTGCTGTCTGCTGCGGTCAAATCCTGTGCGAAACGCAAAACAGCATTGCATTCGTCTTCCGTTCCGCTGGGCATACTTGCAGTTGTCAGAATAAACTGCACACGATTTCTGCCAATCCCAAGCTTATGGAAAAGACGTCTCAACAGCAATGCAACTTCTCCGCCAGATGATCCGCGGTACATATGCGCTTCATCAATGACAAATAGCAGTTTATTCTCAGAAGAGGCGTTGAGCCATTTCCATGTATCTTCCCAGATCTTCTTTTCGCGTGGACGCAACAGCATATATTCCAGCATGGAATAGTTTGTAATGAGGATATCCGGACAGAATTGCTGCATCTCAAAACGAGTAATCAATTCAGCATCTTCTGGATTTGGTGTGTGTGTGCCATCATGTAATCGCTGCAAATATGCGTTCATATCTGATTTTGCCGGTACTTTGCCTTCTGCTGTCAGTCGTTTCAAAAAAGCTTGATCGGAATCTGTCTTTGGAAAGCACATTCCTTTCAGCGTTTTTTCAAGGCTTCTGTCTTCTTTGGTTGTTGGCGTTTTACCAGGATAGGGTGTTCTGCCGGTATACATACCGAACTGTGGCCTTCGCACAGTGTTCCCGCAAGTATTGCGGAAAATATTGATAAAACGCCCTTCTTTATCTCCAACCAGTCGGCGTAAACGGCTGACCTGATCTGAAACCAACGCATTCATCGGATACATAATCATAACTCGCACACCGCGTTGCTGCCAACTCTGCGGATGATTGCGAGCTTCATCAGCGAGTTTCGCCAGCAATGGCCACATAAAGCATTCAGTTTTTCCGGAGCCGGTTCCAGTTGAAACGAACAGGTCTTTTCCGGCAACCGCCGCTTCTAATGCTTGTATCTGATGCTGAAACGGAGAGGGGAATACACCTAGCTTAGCCGCTGTAAGTTGATCGAAAAAGACCTTGAGCCACTCGGGTAGATCAGCTTTTTGAATACCGTTAGGAACAGTCTGATATGCCGGAGAGGACTCGATATATGGTTCCTGATACAGTACACCTTTATCACTAAGCTTTTGAGATAAAGCAGAAAGCAAGATGGGTGTTTTTCCGAGATACTGCGATTTGATGTAGTTTTCCAGTTCTTCACGCAGTCGCTGATGAAATGAATTTGCACCGTTTATCATAGCATTTCCTCTTGAAATTGAAATCCGATTGTTTCATAAACAGGCTTCAAAGCCTGATATACTTCCCCACACATAATGCGGGAAAAATGATCCGGTATATTGGTATATGAAGCAGGCCAGCTGTAAAGTTGTAATAATGTGTTTTCCGCAGGCGGAAGAATATAGTCAATTTTCAGATAAACAATACTTCCGTTCAACTGAACCCGGATTTGTGGTAATCTTTCGCGCGAAACCAGGCAAGCATTCATGAAATTGTATTGTCCGCCTTCTTCCGTCATCCATGAAGGAATCTGTGCTAAGTATAGTGAATCGTTATCCATGCGGTATAGATAGTAAATCTCAGTTCCCTGCATACCGATTCTAGCAACAGAAATCTGATCATTTCGCTCCGGTTGATCTGTCCAATATCCATGCCGAAAGTGGTGTGTGTTCATAAATTGCATACCGTCAAGTAGTTCTGCGGCGCCCCAAGATGCTGTGCTCAAAAGAGTCTTCCATTGCTCGGCAAGTGTTTGTTCTGAAAGACAAAACATATCTCGAATTGATTCAGGACTATCCGGTTCGTTTATAGGATTCCATACTCCAAGTCCGCTCATATGAATAGGAATATTCAGGGATAATCCGCGATACAGCGCAACATGATTATTTGCGGCCATTCTATATGTAGCAGGTGATACATAGTATGCCGTATGGTACATCTGACCGGAAGCTGAAAAAACATCATAGATATAATCTATTATTCGTTCGATATCAAATGAGCCGGCATATTCTGAATATATCCTCGTATAAGAACTCAAAATATCTTTTCCTTTTTTCTTCAGATGTACAACCGAAACCGATTCGGTATTCGGCTGTTCCTGTTCCGGTTCAATATGATCATACATAGAAGCAAGCATCAGTCTACCGACAGCGCTATATATTAACCGCATTTGATATTGCTGGATAGGCTCATTATTTCCTTGCTTTATAGAAAGATCGCTTCCTATCGTTTCCAGCAACATTCTATATCGTTTCATTCTTCATTCCCCAATAATCCGCGCAGGAACAATTGCGCATGTTTTGTGTCTTTTTCTGATTCTTCCAATGATTTCAGTAATCTTTCACCCTGATTCAAAATATACGCTGCCGGGGTAATGCCAAGAAGCATATCCGTGTCTTCTGTTGTTTCTTTTAGCAGCTTGTGAAGATCGGTCAGCATTTGCTGAATATTTGATCGAAGCAGAAGCTGCGGAAACAGATTCTTTATCAAAACAGAATGAAGGCGGCTGTTGACCTTCGATGGCTCAAAATGCTTAAAATCATCAGCATATTTCGCTGCGGTATACATTCCTGATGCTTTTTCAGACACAAATGCTTCGGTCAGCACCGGCAACACATAATTAAGTAATCCTGCCGGCTCGATACAAAGGTCTTCAGCAAACGGATGAAGCAAAATAAAAAATCGTTTTCGTGTTTCAAGTTGTTCAATAATTGGCTGAATCCAGTCATGACGAAATGGATTTCGGAAAGCGACGATCTTGTAGTCACGCACTTCTATTTCCTCCGCCCATTCTGGTACGTACTCTTGATTGCAATCTATGGTTGAAATGGTATTTCCTGTTAGAGAAACTGACAATACATTTGCAATTTGCAAAGCATTTGGGCCAGCAAGCAATACAGGCAGCTGATTGCAATATGCAGCGTACAGCATAGCAGCAACTGACAAGGAGTTCTCAGAATCCACACCTGCTTCAATCAACTCGTATCGAATGTGGTCAAGTAGATCGTCTGTATTCTGAATTATGAGTGAATCATCAGGTTCGATGGATTGACCGGCAGAGAAAACAGAAGGCTTGTTTTGAATTTGTACAGCTGCTGGTGCGCAAAATGCCATTTCGCTGATAAAATCCGCTGCGTTCTTTTTTGCAGCTTCAATTCGATCAGCAATGTTCTTTTCTACGCTTACAACCAGTTCTTCTTTCTTTTGTAATTCTTTAGTAACTGAATCATTTTTGACCTGGAGCTTCAATAATTCAGTTTGCTTTTCTTGTGATTCTTCCTGAATCTGTTTCAATGATTCCTTGGCTTCTGCCAATTCCTGTTCATGTTCTTTTTCCCAATTGCTACGGATTATTTCAGCACATTGTTCTTTTAGAGAATCAGATGACTGAATAATCTGGACAAGTGTACTGGTCGAGATATCTTTTCCGTTTATATAGAACTCAGCCTGAGACAACACTTCCTCCAAATACTCTTGAGCTTTTGATTCAGTACAACCGCATTTCTCGCAGTATTCTTGGATAAGTTCATCGTTTGGCATTTCTTGCAATAAGGCTCGGAACAACTGCCATTGTGATTTATTAATGTCTGTAGTTCTGACAACTGACCAACTAGCGCGTTTCAGAATCATTTTTTTCATCAACTCTACCGGATTATAGAGCTTATGAAGAGCAATCGGTGTGCCAGGATTAATACGACATAAAAAGAGCTTACGATTACTGGATATAAGCGATTTTTGCTTACTTCCAATTTCTATTATCTCGTCATTTGAGAAAGAATACACTGGTAATTCAAATACATTTGAAGCGATTACTAAGCGACCTTCTTGTAATTCCATGCTTTTTTTATCAATTAGAACACCCACAAATCCATCTTTTGAATGAAAACACCACAGCATCTTATTACAGAAGGAGTCATCGGCTATCCCTTGTGTTAATTTTGTTACAAGCTCATCAATAGAATTACACTCAGGTACTTCGACTATTTCTAATGGAATACAATTTTGATTAAATCGAGATAAGATATAATCTGTACTTGAATCATTACGGTTTTCAAAAGCGGACCAGTTCCATGCACCGAAATAATTTTCTACTTCCGGTCCATCTTTCTTATATAAATAATCTCGATTATCAAACAAATACAGTTCAGACGGATTGGCTTCAAACGGAACAATAGTCCCATTTATAATATCTGCAAGTCTTTCTAACGAGAAGGGGTTGTTTCCTAATGGTCTATTACTAACACGACAAATCGACAAATGCTGATACTCAGGATCTTCATAAGAAATTGAGTATTCTGTTCTTTGTAATGCTTTTTCACGTTCTCGATACACAGATAGTTCCGATTCAATTTGCTCGCTTTCTGAACGCAATTCTCTGATTTGTTGTTCCAATTCAGCTATTTGTGAAGGGTACTGATCAGCAACCGCTCTGAGTTCGTCTATTTGTTGCTCCAAATCAGCGATGTGCTGTTGATCATCTACAACTGAATTGGCTGTAGTAGGATCCGGAATCGTAGCATAGCCATACTGTTTAACAGCAATTGCAACAGCCGCAGTGGTCATACGAATATAGTCCTCTGAGAAAGAATCATCCTGTAATTTGAAATAAAGGGGAACATTTTCAGAAAAAGGAGATTCAGCAAGTGCTCGAACCAAAGCCTCAGTAGACTCTAGGCCTGATGCCTCGATTTGAACTATCCGATTTTTTAATATTCCGAACAGTTGTTCCAAGCCTGGCTCAAGAATAAAGGCTATAAATGAATCTGACCTATTTTGATAAATGATTCCACAAACTTGCTCCATGGTTAGTTTTTTCACCATGCAATCTCTATGTATTATTCTAAATAGTTCTCTTGGAGCTCGTGTGAAACACGCTTTGATGTTCTTTTCTCCAACCCATCCACAAAGCGTATCCATTTCTTCGCGGGTAAAAGAATCATAATTCGTCATGACTGCACCTCTTTTCCTTTATTATTTGTTTGATTAGTTGTAATGCATCTTCCGGTATGTAGCCTGAGCGGATACGATGTGTAATCCATCTTTTGCTCTTTGGCATTCCGCTAAGGTTACTTAATAACGCTCCGTAGCGATGTGAAATTGGAATTTTTTTGCCATGACACAAGCATAATTCATAATATACTGTATCATCTGCTGAGGACATTTCTCCTTCTTTTTTCTGAAAACTGATACTATAGACTGAGTCTAAGCCTTGCATAACTTGAATCGTTATTTCATTTCGAAGCTGATCAATTTCAATGCTTTGATCTGCTTTCAGCATTCTCTTTTCAACTATTTGCCCATTCTTTCGCAGAATAACCTTTCCATCAAAAGAAGCTTGAATACGGATAATACCTTTTAGTGGTATTTTATGAGAAACACCCTCGTTGATTATATCGCCAGCTATATCGCTCACTAGAACAGTCGGTGCCGTTGCTTGTGTTTTTAATTGATCTATCCATAAATATGTATATCGCAGCACTTTACTTTTTCCGGCTAAAAGTGTTTGTTGCCGAGAACTGCAAGATACAACTAACAATCTTTCGGAGTTGCTGCTGTGCCAACTATCCCATATGGACGCATTAGGGTATGTTTGAGCAGATACGTCTTGTCCGTTAAGATAGAACCACATTTGATAACCGTGATGATAAGTTATATAAGGTGAATTGCGGTACAATGGCCAAAGAGGAATTAGTGAAACGGCTGACTCCGTTAGTATGCAACGATATTTCAAAAAGAATTCAGCAGCATTTTCATCGAACTTAATCGCTTTTACTCGGTAAACATACCATTGTCTGTATTGAACTCTGCAAACTGATATCCTATTACAAATAATGCTATGGCGCATACTATCGCTCAAGACGATATCCTCCATAGTAAGTAGATAATACTCTGTCGATATTTGGACATTTGCGCCTTGTGGAATCTTCTTTCCAGTACGTGTGTTTGCAGCGACACGGAAAAGACAGCCTTCACTTGGTATTCCTTCAATCACTGACGGAATCATTCCCTCCAATACGGCGGATGATTTGTTTTGTACTGTTAGATAGTAATGTTCAGCAATATCCTGACCAATCGAGAAATATGAGATATTGTCTTTTGTCATGTTATCCGTTCTGAATATAAAAGGTTTCTGAAATCCTTGCGCCTCGATTTGGATTACTCCACCCGAAGTTGAGATCCCTACAGGTAGAACAATGCCAATTGCAAGAGTATAATTCATAGCCGAATTCACTGTAAGCTGTATTGGCAGAGAATACTGCTTAATACTAATAGATGCCGAACCAGAGCTGCCAAATGAACGCTCAGGACAACTCTTGTCTTCATCTCCTCGACTATGCTTAAAGAAATAGGTGTAATAGCTGTTTTGAATAAAAGAAACATACTGCCCACATAATCTGCATACAAATAGTCCACTTTTAGAGGAAGCACCATACGGATGAATCTGAGCGGCTTGATAGGGTGTAGTTGGTTGAAATCCTTTATCTGTCCACATTGAAACATGGTTAAGTGCCATTTTGTTCACCACCCTTTTCAGTTGACATAGTCTTAATCAATATTATTATAGCACATTTTAGACGATATTTCAAGCATTATCACAACAGACTGTAAAATAAATTGATTAAATTTATCATTATCCATCATATATAGTTCATTACTTGTCCCTGCTATCAATACAATAGAAAAAATGTACTGCTGTTCTTTCACATCAACGGTGCAAATAATGTAATCGAATTGCATTTATTTGACTCCATTCACCCCATTACTTTTGATGGGGCTACAATAATCTAGCTTATCCATTTTCAGCATACAAACAGCCGCCCGGACGCAAATCCGGACGGCTGCTCACATTTATTCAGGATTATCAGGCGCTTCGTGTGAACTAGTTCACACGGAAAAAGACCGCTCAGGACAGAGGGTAAAAGCCAATTCACGAAAATCCACGCACATACGCACAAAATCGGATGTTTGAGCATACAGGGACAGAGGGCGCGCCTGAAAACGGCGTGTGAACTTTCGTGTGAACTAGCCCTGAAAACAGCTTCAAAATAGCGAAAATCGTTTCAAAATACGGAAAAAATTTTCAGGAGAGGATAAAGAAAAACGACGGTAATACGCGAAAATCACGCATTATCGTCGTTTTCCAAAAGCGGAAAGAGAGGGATTCGAACCGTCTGTCTGATTTTGAATTCACTGTATTTACGTGCTTTTTAGATATGTATGATATGTCGTGTGCGGTAACGTGTGCGTAAGCTTTCCTGTGGCCGTTTCTTTTGAAATCATTTATTTTCTGCTTCATTTACATACCGCCAGTGAAAACCGCCAGCAGTCTGATGCTTCCCTTTGCAGCAAGCGATAATGCAGGAATGACTGATTCCGGTCTGTCTTTCAATTTCTGCAATGCTGCTATAGATGGTATTTGTTTCGACGCAAAGAATTCTACGACACTTTTTCTGTTGTCTGCCCGATAAGCAAAGCACGTTCGGGAGTGACCTCACCGGGGGCGAATGATTGTATTATGTGCTGGCACTCGCTTCGGCTTCGTCCTGTGCCGACACACTCTCGGATATTTTTGAATTGTTCTGATGCTCCAGATGGAGAAGATACGCACAGGTTGCTAACAACATATTTGCCGTCTGCGGTTTTGTCTGGGTTGCAGATATAAGCAATTGCACCGTATGTTCCCGTGTGGATCGTATGGATACGAGTAATCGCCAAACTTCCTCTAACCTCGCTTTCATATCGGCAATATCTTCATCGTAGAGCTTGCCGCCTTTATTCACTCTATGGGCTACCTGATTGAACGAATTTGATATGGAAGATATGTACCTCGCTATCTGTTTTATGTCCTCGGTATCTTCTTCCACATTCATCACGGTGAGTGCAGAATATCTGCAAAAATCGCCACGGCTCTTAAACGATGTTTCAGCATATCTGCGGTTGATCGCTTCAAGCTCCATATCGTTCACTCTGAAAGTAATCAGGTGTTTGCGGACTTCGCTCGGCTCGGTGTCCTGCGGTGGGGATTCGCCCTCGATGGTGTCGGGCGGTTTGGTGAAGTCAACCTCTCCTGTTTCCGTGACTTCGAGCATTGGAACAGGCTCGGCAGCGGTGTCCTCGGCGGCGGTCGGCTCGTCATTTTCGGACTGCAATTCTTCCTGCATTTCGTCCGCATAGTTGTGGGCAAGTTCCTCTGCAAGCTCCTCGACTTGCTTATGCTTGAACAGCTTTGCAAGGAAACCCTTTTCGGGCTTTTTGAATATTGACATTGTGTTGTCCTCGCTTTCTCGGCGGTTCTGCCGCCGTTCTTCGATTGCTCCTGCAATCGCTCTCAGGGGTCTTAGGGGATTTTTCCCCTGACAAGCCGTATAAAGTTTACGATTTTCCATAATCGTAATACTTTATACCGTGCTTGTGAAAATTGATCGGGCGTTTCACGCCCTCACTTGTTTTTCGCCGTTTTACGGCTATTTTTCACGCTCCTGCGTGTTTGGAGCTATGCGACTTTCTCTCTGTTCCGCACGGCTCTGAGAGTATTTTACCGGGCTTCGGCGCAGTTATGATGCTGGGTGGGCGGCAGTCTGGTGAAACCTTCCGTTCGGCTCTCCCTGAGCCGATTTTGAATGTCGATATGCTTATCGTTACATTCAAATTTCTGCCCTGCCTGACCGCCCATGAAAAACACCCTCTACTTATCTACCGCTGTTTTTGAAGATTTGCTCATGATTTTCCGAAAAATTTACAGTTTGTTCATGGTGATTCTCCTTATCGCATAAATTCAACAGCGGTAATCTGTATGAAATGACGACAAGGCGATCCGCTGCACTCCCTCTATTATACAAGTAAGAAAATCAGTAAAACGGGCATGATTTTTCGATAAGTTTACACTTTATTCATTAGGGTTCTCCCTCTTGCATAGTTTCAACACAGGATTTCTGTTGATGATGACGGTGATTTTTGAGGGTGGATTTCTCGGAAATGGGATTGCTTTTTCGGAGAAGGTATGATATAATTTAGAGATAAGAGTGGGTGGTCGGCTCGTTCGTAAAAAACAGGGAGAGTTTTCATGGGACATATGATAAGAGCTATTATTGCAAAAGAGAATGTTATTCAAAACATTTCAGATCATTGGGCGTATGGGGAGAAAATTGTACTTCCGCAGGGTTATGGAATGTCATTTCTCAATGATAGCTTATTTGACGATATTGAGGAGTTGTTTGATATTGCTGATACTCATAAATATCCTCAGTTCAATTATCTATCTGATTCTGTCATTAGCTTTTTGTTGCAGGAATCTAAAGACGCTCAGATCATATATATTGAAACAGATTATTTTGGTGGATATGGAACACAAACAGGTGTTTTGTTTGAGAATGGCAGCATAGCGATAGAACCAATGCAAGGCAATGGTGTAATCAACTACTTGCTCCGTCAAATTGGCGTGTATAAGGAGCATAACAAAGATGAATTTACGAGTTTGCAATTATATCGTTTTCGCCGTATGGACTAAGAGTAATCTAAGCGTACAATTCAGATAATAAAACCGAATACTATCTTCATGCAGAGCAACACCAGCTCTGCATTTTTTATGTCCAATTCAAAATTCCCCATAACAATTTCACGATAAGAAAAGTTTTATGGCGCACCCAAGTTCATGCGCACTGCGAATAGACAAAAAGCCCGTATCCGCGCTATAATAGTATCATGGGGCTGAGTGATCGGCTCGACTAAAATTTCAGAATGGTGGTGATGATATGGCTGCAACTTCTATCGCTGACAAGCTGGCGAAACTCGAAAAGAAGATCGCTAAGCGTGAGGAAACTATCGCTGACGAGACAAAGGAGCTTGATAAGGATAGAGCAGAATATAACAAGCTCTACATCATGTTCCTGTCCGACAAGTACAAGCTGAGCGGCAAAGACCTGTTCTCCGCAATCGAGCGTGAGCATGAACAGCTTGAAAAGCTCCGTGAGGGTGAGCAGTCCGATGATGATGCGGACGATGCGGACAAGCAGGACGATACTGCCGTCAAGCACAGCAGTTTTCCCCATAGCTACTCAGGCGGTAATTGACGGAAAGGGGGCTTTGAATGAGTGATTACATCTACCATATCGGTAACGATTATGATTGTATCAATAAAGAATATGTTATCCTGTCCACGGATAAGGGACAGCAGATAACGGTTGCCCTCACTGCAAGCGGTGTGCCTTTCAAGGGACGCTATGATAATGAAAGTATCTTCTTCGATTATGACCGCAATTACAAGGAGTCCGTTGATGAAATTATTGCAAAATTCACCTCGGAGGAGTATGCCGTACAGCGTGACGAGATAGCGGAGCATAAGGGCGATGAATGTCTTTATTTCCTGCCTGCTGTCGCAAAACTCCTGCGTATGACAGAGGGTACACTTAGGCGCAAACCTCTTGATATTCAGCTCGCCGTCTGCAAGCGTTATGTCGATAACTGGTACTGCGATACTTACACAATTCAGCATGAGCTGAGAGATGCGATGATGCTGATAACCAAACCCGAACCTTAACATAAATGATAGCTGAGAGAGGGACGGCAGCAATGCCGTTCCGCACGGCTGTCATCAAAAGACAACCAACAACACAGAGGGGCATATAGAGAAAGCGATCCCCTCGCTCTATAAGCGTAGAGATAGACAAGCTAAGGAGTAACAAGCTATGAAAAACAAGACACTCGCTGAACTGAATGAACAGTTCAAAGGCTGCCCTACTCGCACAAGTGAGTATGAGATCAAGGGGCAGAAGTATATCGTGGTGAGCCACTTTACAGGTAACAAGTCGCTGAGCGATACGATGTATGCCTATGCACTGAACAGGGCGATGAATGAGGTGCTGCACCGTATCCCTGAAACAGCTTAAACTTTTCGTCCAAAACCTATTGCCTTTTTCGGCATCCTGCGCTATAATGAAGATGCCGATTAAGGTCGCTTTGGAAGAAAGGAGTTTAAGATGTTGCCAAAGCAGACTGAATATATCGCTGGGATCTATCTCCGTCTTTCAAAAGATGACGAGAGAAACGGAGAATCCCTTTCAATCGAAAACCAGAGAAGAATACTGACTGATTATGTCAAGGAACAGGGCTGGACACTCTATGATGAGTATGTGGATGACGGAATTTCCGGCGTGAGCTTCGACAGACCGGGTGTCCAGAGAATGCTCGACGATGCCAAAAACGGAAAGATCAACCTGATCATCTGTAAGGATATGAGCCGTTTCGGTCGTAATTATATCCAAGTAGGTCAATATGTGGACTACATTTTTCCATCCTACAATATCCGCTTCATTGCTCTGAACGATAATATCGACACGGCTAATGCAGATAGTGCAAGTATGGATATGCTCCCGATCATGAATATTTTTAATGAGTGGCACGCCGCCAATACTTCCAAAAAGCTGAAAGCGGTCATTGCTTCGGGTGCTAAGGCTGGCAAGTACAAAACACCGAATCCCTCCTACGGCTACCTCAAGGGTGATGATGAATTCTGTACGCCTGTTGTTGATCCGTATGCCGCCGATGTTGTCCGCCGTATCTTTGAGATGAGGGCAAAGGGCATGAGCCTGCTTCAAATCTGCGGAGTGCTGAATGAGGAGAAGATCTTACTTCCCTCGGACTATCGCTGCCAGAGAACAGGACAGGTCAACAAAACTACCAACGACCACCTGTGGGGTATCGGTAATGTCAAGTGCATACTGAATAATGAGATGTACCTCGGTCATCTCTGCCAGCTCAAAACAACTACCGTAAGCTACAAGAATCACAAGGTTATCCGCAAGGGAAAGGAAGATTGGGTCATCATCGAAAACAATCACGAACCTATCATTTCTCAGGAGCTTTGGGATAAGGTGAGAGAGTATGAGAAGTCCGTCAGCAGAGGTAAAATGACGAAATCGAGAGTTACCGTTCCGCTGTCGGGGCTGATGTACTGTCAGGATTGCGGTAACAAAATGCGTGTCCATAGCGGTGCAGGCGGAAACAAGATGCTGACTGGCTACACCTGCGGACTGCACAGCAGATGCGGTAAGGGCTGTTGTTCTTCGCACTATATCCGTGAGTACATCATGGAGGAGATAGTGCTGAACGACATTAAGGCGATGATCGACCTGACCATTGACGAGGACGCAGCCAAGCAGATGTTTCTTGCAAAGAGATCGGGTATGCACGATACTCAGAGTGCTGAGGACAGCAAGCGTATCGCTTATGTTAAGGACAGGCTCACAGAGCTTGACAGAATGATCGTGAAGGTCTATGAGGATAATGTGAACGGTAAAGTTCCTGATGAGGTCTGCAAGACCTTGCTCGAAAAGTATCAGGCTGAAAAGACTTCATTGCAAGCTGAACAGGCAGAGCTTGAAAAGCGAATGGAAACGGCGATGCAGGACGAACAGGATGTTGAGGAATTTATCCGCCGCCTGAAAAAGTATGCAGGAGCAGAAGCCCTCACAAGAGAGATGTGCCTTGACCTGATCGAATATGTGACCGTTGATGAGTATGTCAAAGACCGTACCAAACCTCGCAAGATCCATGTGTATTACAAGTTCCTCGATGAGGGGCTGAAAGACAAAAAAAACGCTCTCGTCCAGTGAGAGCGTTATAAAATCAATGTTCTGTGTCCATATGAGAAGTGTTCATTTTTCAGATTAATGTCTTTTTGCAGCTCCGCGATTTTTTTCTCCGCTTCATGTAGCTCATCGTTAAATGTACCGATTTTCTCATTGATCGCATATATGATCTGCGTACACCATGCATCAAAGATTTCGGAGTTATGGGCGCAGACTGTCTCAGTTCGCGTCTTCACGAGTTTATCGAATTCCGCAAGGAAATTGCGGCAACAGCCGGAATTGTTATAATTTTCTTTTCCGATCGGAATAAACGGAAGAATACCCATCCGAACACCTTTGTGCGTACGCAAATCAAATTCGACACGTTCTTTCGCCATGCTCTTCATATCCAGAACAATTGTATCAAGGATCTTCTTTTGCGTTGGATTGAGCCTTGGGCTGTCTGTGATAATATGCCGGATAATCTTTTTGAAAACAGATGTGCGGGTTTCCCAGAACGCCTCAATCTCTGTATTCGTTTCGGCGGAGATCGAATTCAGCAGATTGTTCAGCTGTTCAGTAACATATTGCTGCATCCACTGGAGAGCTGCCTTTTCATCGTTTCCATTTTGCAGGGCTGCTGCTTTCAGTGTATCCCACTTGGCTTGAAAATCCGAGTAAATATAGCTGTTTCCGCGGCTGCCGAATGCAGTATATATCTTGTGCTTGACCTTGAATTCCTCGTAAATCTTTGAGATTTCCAGCCGGAACATCTCAGCAGCTTTTCTTGCGGATAACACACGCTGAGTATCCATCGAATCTACGATCTGCCGCTTTTTTTCCTCAAACAGACTGGATGCTTTAGCCAGTTCGTTGATCTGATCTATCTCAATTGAACGAATGTTTTCAGCGCATTTTGCAGATGCTGCCTTCAGATATTTTACTGCTTCGCGGCATTTGATATACTGTGCATACCGCTTTGCATAATTCGCAAGTTCAAGTTCAATGCTTGCAAGGCCACTGTTATAGAGCAACAGCATATTGACTCCGTCTTTTTCTGTCAGGTTGTACTTGAAAAAACGGCTTTTATCTATAATATTATAGTCGTAGAGTTTCCGCTCTCCTGATTCATATAAGCTGCTATTTTTTTCATAGATCTCAAATGAATCCAGATCAAACCAGCTGTGCTCGTCATGCGGATTCTCTTTCTTGCTGGCAAGTCCGAGAATAGAGGATACAAAAAAGATACGGGTAGATTTCCATTTTGTCAGCTTTAATGCGTCAATTTTATCCCGCTTTTGCGACAATGACCGGGGACCTTTGTCATCCGCTTTGTTTACAATGATCAGACCGTTGCTCGTGTCGAGCCGGTTCTCATATCCGTGGATCAGATCAAGCAAAAGGTCGTTATCGGTGCTGTCCATGGAATCCGGTGTGGTCAGAATAACCGGCAGTGCATTGGTTTGTCCGGCAAGTGCCTGATTCAGAACAGCAAAATGCTCCCTGTTGCTTGCAGAATTGGAACCCGGGGTGTCATATATTACAAATTCAAACTGATCAGTCGGGAGGAGGGAATTGACATAAGGCAGTGTGACAGTTATCAGCGGACCGTCCTGATACATTTCTCCGAACGGACGGTTTGCATTCAGGAATTTCAGGAAATGGTACATCCGTTCAATTTTGTCTTTTCCTTCCTGTAAATGCATAGATATCAGGCTGATTACTAGCGGATCATTTCCTGAAACGGTCGGAGTATCTGAATCAAACTGGACGGTGTATATGGATCCGTTTACAATGACTGAGACAGTACAAATGTCTCTGCATTGGATCTTGCATACCTTGGCGGTTGTAGGATCTGAAGCGCTCGGCAATAGCTCACAGCCGACAAGACTGTTTATAAAAGCGGATTTTCCAGAACTGTATAGTCCCATGATACAAATGGCAAGGTCAGGCTTAACCGTCTTTTCGTAGCTGGTCAAAAGCGCTGAAATATCTTCCTCTTTATAATCAGACAGAATCCCATTTACTTTGGAAAACTGTTTTTTTATCTCAGACAAAGCATATCCCGCATCGTTATAATACTCTGAATCCTTGATACAGCGGATATTTTTATTTGCGTAGAATTGTTCGACAACCCGTTTCAGGTCATCGAAATCATCCTGTGTACCGACAAAATGCAGATCAACGCCCAAATCACCCGGATCCAGATTGTCGATGATCTTCACGATTTCATCTGCGCGGCTTTGAACGGTAACATTATGCGTATATTTCGCATTTGTTAATTCCGGACAGAAGCCTGCTCGTTCAGTCATATTGTAATATCGTGCTTCTGTTTCATCAAACCAGTAGTAGGCTATTGTTTTCTCGTAAGGATTGCATATCATTTTTAATTTAATCATGATTCTCACACTCCGACAATTGAATATAATGCTCAAAATGTATAATAAATCTATTATATTATATCATAAAATAGGCATTTCGTCAAGAGGCAAGAAGGCTAAATATTTGCTTTATATATAGCATATAATAACCATGCCCGCCGATCGGCGGGCATTCACTATTTTGTGATTCACTCATAGAAGGCTACGCTCTGACAGAGAAAACGCATTGGATGTAGCTCTTGCAGAGCTCCAAGATCGGTTCCAGTTATATGCACACCTCTTAAAGCTGTGACGGAATTGGCGGTAATGGAGGAATTGCAGAACCAAATAGTGGTTGAAGTTCCTGTACAGTTTCTGCCTTAACCCAGGTTGACATTCCTTGTTTCCAAACAAAACTATCTTTCGTTAATGTGCCTGCGAAAACCATCTGTGACAAAGCCCCTATGTCAAACGGACCAGCGGCCTGTCCATTCTGTACAACATGGTATTCCGCATTTGGAATAGGAGGAGCCATAGCCTGTGGAGGCTGTTGCAAACCAGGGCGTTGGCCATTCAAGCCCTGCATCATACTATTCATCATTCCTGCCATGTTCTGACCTATTGCTCCACCCATTGCCATCCCAGTCATCATTGCAGCAGGATTCAAGCCACCGACGCCGGACATCTCTCGGCTCCATTCGCACCCATTTGACCCAAAGCCTCTCAACCGGCAACACCAACCGCCGCCTGCTGTTCAAGTTGATAAGCTGCAAAGTTGGAAGATTTTGTATGTTTTCGCTGTGCGTAGGTCGGGCTAAATTGGTTGCCCTGAATTTGAAAAACTGGGGAGCGCCGTCAGCCGCTGTTTTATATCGTTTATTATTCTTTTTCTGATACCTAATTTCAATTTTTGATTATACTGTATTTTTGTCCCTCTGACGCTTCCGCCGTAGAGGCTTTGTGGACAAGCCGGAATTCCCGCCGATTGGCGGGAATACATTATTTATATATATCAACTTACCAACTTTCCTTTGTCTCATAAACGATCTGGAACGGCATCTTGGTGATTTCCCGTACATAATACGCAAAAGAACCGATCTCAAACGGTCCGCTATGCAATACAAAGAACCGGAGCAGCCATTCACACAGCTGCTCCGGTTTTGATTATTATGTTTGATTCGGGTGCAGGATCTTGTCCCATGTGGGATTTTTGCCGGCGAGCGCCTCGGTATAGTATTGCAGGATTGACTGCGCGTCCTCAACGGTCACTTCGCCGTCTCCGTTGACGTCTGCGGCTATTGCCTGTTCGGCGGTCAGCCCAGAATCTTTGCCTGCAAGAAGATTCGTATAGGCTTGCAAGGTCATCTGAGCGTCCTCGACAGAAACATCGCCGTCACCGTCTACATCGCCCGTTTTGTGTATTGCTGTTTGATCCTCCATTTTCTTGAAAACAGCTGTAACGATAGTATTTGATTTAGGCATTGTAATAATCGCACCGTTTTCTGTCGGATTATCAATTGTTCCACTCGTGGTCTGCCATTTTACAAACTCATATCCTTCATCAGCTTGAGCATATAATCCTATTTGATAACCTGCCGGAAAACTATCTGAATTCGAAAGAATGGAGCCGTGCTCAGATTCTGCGAAATTTAATTCATAGAAGTTAATGTCATTGAATTTTGCAGTTAAAGTTATATCTTCTTTTACGATGAAACTAAAATCGTTCTGTGTTGACACAAGAACATCATCCGAATACCACCCCTCAAACTCTGCATCCGGAAGAGTTGCAGCGTAAACAGTAATAAAATCGCCTTTGTCAAATGTTCCGCCGCCCGAAACAATGCCTCCGTTTCCATCTGAAATAATGTTAACAGAAAGCGGCTCTGCATTGTCATCGAAAGTGATAACGTCTGTTGCTTTAATCTTATTTGCATTTGCTTCGACTGTATATTCAGGTTTAGCATCCTTACCTGTTATTGCTGGAAGTGATACGACTACAGATTCATTATTCTGAATAGGAAGATTTGTATAAACGGTTTTATCAATTACCTGTTCAGTTATTACATCGTATTTATCAATAGCGATACTAACTGCTTCTTGTGTACGAGAGACTAATTCTAAAATGTAATTTTGATCGGCTGGCAAGGAAATAATTATTACACCATTATCAGTTGAATAATTAATATTATCGTTTACATATTCCATATCTTTATTGCGGATATTTATGATTATATCGTCTGACGAGATATGAACTCTATTCGCAATCATTTTTTTTACCGCCGCCTGATGATTTTGCCAAAGTGCAGCAGCTGAAGTATAGTTCTCATCTAACGAGCGCAGCCATGCAAGAGGTATTTCTGGAAGATGTGGGTTTGCATAATCAACATTTTTTAGAGCATCAAAGAAATTTATCACTGTATTTATTGAGTTGAGATTATTATGCCATACATCATCAGCCAATTGGATTATGCCCCCCCTAAAAGCGTTACAAAGTTTTGTAACAATCGTACTATCCCTGTTACCGAAGATCGATTCAAATTCAAGTTGCACTTTAATATTAAAACGCACTTTGACATCATCTAATCTTTTATTATATGTATACAGAGGGTTCAGAGAAGCAAGAGGAGCGAGAATTTCATTGAGAGAATCAATTGAAAATACATTGCACACTACTTTTTTAAGATTGGCCATTTGCAATTTGCTTTTGAAGTAATCATCATCTGAACTATACTTGTTTTGATTCAAATCTATGAATATTTCTCTAAGTGCATTTTGGTAATCGTTGTAATAATTACTTCTCCCGTTGATAATAGTTCTTGAAAAATAAGTAAGCCCATCAACAAGTGCATCATGCGTTGCAATAGTTTTTGTTTCTGTTTTCCATATAGAGTAATTGGAATAGGCTGTTCCTATTGCACTCAAAGTCGCTAATTCTAATGCTAATGCTTTAACCGTTTCATCTAATTTCAGATTTTCAACTTCAATAATATCGTTTATCTTATACCTGTTCTTTGCATAATCTCCATGCCCCATAATAGTTAATTGATGTAGCATCTCCTCTTTTTGGGTCTCATAATTTAGGCTATCGTAATAGGGTGATGGCATCCAGATATCGTTACCATATCGAGTGAACCCCCAACTACTAGGCGCAACCATGGGAACAACATCATTGATATTGATGATATTATGTATATTAGAAAAATCTTCAATATTATCTGAGAAATAGCTTTTCTGTACCCCCTGCGGAGGTTCAAAAGTATAGCAATAGATATTATGCGGATTAAGATATTTGTAATCTTGCTGAAATGCTATACTTCGATCAATAAATCCTGCAACCATGTTTGCAGTGATTGCTCCACGACTATAACCAGTTATCCAAAGTTTAATGTTATTTTTCTCACTTTCTTCTAAGCTGTTATAGTATGAGTCAAAAAATGCTAATACATCATCCCTTGCCTTTGCAAAACCGGCATGGTCGCCAACCTCACCAACTGTAAAATTACTTGCCCATTCCGCTTCATATCCACCACCGCGTACAACAAGTGCGATCAATGTGTATTCCTTGTTCTCTGAAGGTACTTTAATTCGCTTTTTTGCAGCACAAACGCCAATGGAATCAGCTGTCGGTTTGGACTCCCAATCCTTATTTGCCTGGAAATTTGAGAAACCAATGCCTTGAAACTTGTTTTCTGTAGGTTCATTTTCTTGTTGATTGTGGTACCATGAATACGGATTTCCTAGCAAAAGAGACTTAATATTGATTAACTTATCTTTATAGAATTTTTCATCGTCTTCTTTCACATCCGGATGATACCATTCTGTTTGCTCTATATCATTAACTGCGAATGAGCTTAATTCCAGGCAAAGTGACATCGTTGCTAAGGATGGATTGTATTCCGATGAATCTTTGTAGAAATAAGAATCGCTGTAGTAATAATCGGCACATGAATCATATTCTGAACCCGAAATGTCCTCTGTTCCTGAATAATAGAAAGAACCGTGTAAGATTTTTTCATTTTCATCATCTGAGTCAGCTATTCTCAACCAGATTGCCGGTCGGACAGTGTAGCCTTCCATTGTTACAGAAAGGCCGGATGTATTGAAGCCTGGACCTCCCCATGTTGAACCTTCAGTAAATGCTGCTGCGTATCCATTTTTAGTTATAGTCCGTAACCACCATCCACAAATTCCTGTTCTATAATGAGGTTCTGCTCCGTTATTTTTTGCATATTGCGTTGAAGCACAGACGGGAATGTTATCATAATATTCATTTGCTTGATCCAATGATAAAAGCCAAACATTATCGCGTGTATCTTCATCCTGAATAATCAGTGCTTTTTGTGTAGAATCAAATGTATTATTATAGAAATCTTGATTGAGCCACGCCCGTAAATCCGAATCGGACCATGACGAAATGCTGTCGTTAGAATGAAACACACGGCAATCTAATCCGTATTTTGAGAGCAACAACAATTTGTTTTGTTGTACGTCTAATACAGTCCATTGAACTTCTTCTGTTCCATTACTGAGATCTCCATCCTGTTCATATGAACCGAAGGTTATTTCTTGACCAATTAAAGCTTGATTCGGATCTTCTTCAGGTGGAGTAACGATAAAATCTTCCTCTGTCATATCCTCAATAGCCTTAAAAGAATAACTATATTTTTCAGCATAGTCTTGCAAAGTTGAATTTCTATACCCATAGAGTGTCCCATCAAAGTAGTAAGACCTCGAACCTTTTATATGATCTACTTTTTCTCTATTACAAAATGTTCGTTCTGTATTATGAATTTGACAATTTGGGCTATATACAATTATTTTAGCCAATTGAGGACAATACTCAAAGCACCACTTTCCTAGAGATTCAACGCTCTCAGGAATAGATATTTTTAACAGTTTTCTACATCCTAAAAAAGCAGCTTCGTCAATGGTTTGCAAATTTTCAGGAAGAATAAGCTCAGTCATACCGCATCCCATGAACGATCGGTTACCGAAACTAATAACGCTCTGTGGAATTGTGATAGATTCGACATTACCGCAGTCCATAAATGCGAAATTACCGATTGTCGTCACGCCATCTTCAATAATGATGTGTTTTATAGCATCCGATGTCGGATATGTTCGCCAAGGGGGCTGCTTAGATAAATCACCTGTTGACGACCAATCGGACATTGCACCTTCACCGGAAATAGTGAGTGTTCCTGCTTCGTCATATTCCCATTTCACATATGCCCCACAATAACCGCTGGTCTGATTTGCAGCATATGCTGTAAAACTTTTTTGGGAAATGAGTTAATTACACTACCAAGCCCGATTATAAGTGCAGATGCTATGCTTAAAATACGATCAATCTTCATATATACCATCCTTTCCAATAATAGATATTGAGACATAGAGATATAGTGATCTCAAATCACTATATTTATATTGTATCATACTTATTAATGAATGTCAATACATTATGTGCATATTAAATACATTTACAAGTGTGCGCGCCAACGGTCAAACCATCAACCTATACAATGCAAAGGCAGGAAATGACTTTATACCTTCTTTTAGCGTTAGCGGCAACCAACCCTCTCCGCACTCAAAAAATGAGCCGAGGAAACTCGCTCTCAAGTGTATAACTGTGTAACACAAATTGTATGCAAGTGTATGTTACAGCGTGGACAATTAATATATACGATCCATTCTATCTTAGGATACTCTTTTTTCAGTTCATCTACAAGAATGCGTACTGTTATTACGCCGGAATCCACACAGAACAATTCCTGCGTAAAAGTGGAATCCGAAGCACTCCATCATACTTCGGGCATTGCTAAAATTGCTCCCTTATTCCTCATTCTTCTTGAATTTCAGCCTGACTTTCGTATCAGTAACCTTTTCCACATGCTTACAAAACGGCTTCAAACTCGCCGGATCTGTTTCCATCATCTTTCCATTATTGATATTGACCGGATTGACGAGAATATGTGAATGAAAATATCTGCACTTATCGTCCGGCTGATGTGCGCAATAGAGAGTCTGGTAGTCATTGCCAAAATATGCAGCCGCTTCCCGCGTATAATCGCAGGCTTTTTCCGCAGTAATATCCGGCTCATTATAGGGCAGGATCACCTGAACATGAGAACGGTTCTTGGTTTTCCCGAAATACTCTTTTACGTTCTCCATTTGTGAGACAACAGCCTTTTCATCCGTGTAATTGACGCCGTTTCCGCCGATCATCAGCTTTTTTTCGTCATCACTAAATGATTGTAAAAATCAGTATTCAGCCACCTTCGCAGAGTGCATTCTTCCCATGTGGTTTTATTGCTACTATTATGAAATTGCCTTTCACATATTACATTTTTCGTCAGAAGAACTGCAGTCTTTTCTGAAACAGATATTACATACCAATCGTACTTTGAGAAGGTCACCGTTTTCAATCCAATTCTGATTTTTGCGGGAAGCGGAAGTACGCCGATGAGATCGCCGATCTGGTTCAGGTAGTCCGGTCCCAGCTTCTTGATAAAATCCAGCGCACTATTGAAATCCTTTTTCAACACCAGATCTGAATTGTTGATTTCCTGTTTCAGTTCCTCCGCTCTGCTCTCCAGTTCCGGAATGGAGGAATGTTCAATTCTTTCTTTTACTTCTGTTAGCTCCGCAATCTGTTTTTTCTGCTCTGTAAAGTGATTGATTTGCTGCTGCATTTCGGATATTTTTCTCTCGATGAGTTCAAACCTTTCACGAACCGGCGCTGATTGTTGCTCCTGTGCCGTGATTGCTGCGAGGATCTGATCTTTTAGAGCCTTCTGGAAAAATCCGACTTTTTTCAGTTCCTGTTTCAGACGATTGAGCTTTCCTTCTTCAGTCTGATATTCCGTCAGGGCACTATTTCTTGCAGGCTGTGCCTGCGCAATTTTATCCTCTAGCTCCGGAACATTGATTCCGGCAATTTCCGCTTCTGTCTTCGGAATAATATCGTTAATTTCAGCCAAACGCTGAGGTGCTGCATTCAGGTCGTTTTCGACCGAGATTAGTTTTTCCTCAGCAGTTTTCGTCTTATGCTGTTCGATATATTTCCGGATAGTTTCAACCGCTTCCTTTTTTCTGCGCTCAAAGCCTGTGACATATTCATCCAGTTTTTCCTTTTGTGCTGCATCAGAAAAACGGTAAGCAAATTTATAATTTTTGCTGACAGATAGTTTTTCTCCGATATAATACAGTTCTTCTTCCTTTTTTACCTGCATTTCCGCGCAGAGAAGACCGATATAGGCACGAGACTCCTCAGCGTTTTCGTTGAGCACCTGTTCAAAGAAGCGGTTTGCCTCAGCCCAGTTACCTTCCTCCAGTGCCAAATTGCCGCGCTTGAGAATATTCTCGGCTTTTGAGTTGCTAGATCTTGTCGGAGGCGCAGTTTGCTGGAGCGGCGGTGCCGCCTGCCGGGGCGTCGATGTCTCAGGTTCTATCTGCACGATTTTTTTGATTCCGCGGATAATATCGGTGATGAAGCCGATCTTGCTCATGTCCTGCGCCTGCAAATGCGCAAATTCATCAGGCAGATCATAAGCGTCCATATCACGATAGCAGGATTGAGTAGCTTTGAACGATCTTTTTTCACGATTTGGAGATATCGGTTCCACTCGTTCCGCACCCAGACCGCGTTGAAATACTCCGGCTTTGTGCCGAGCACGAGCATGACCCTTGCGGAATTGAGCGCCGCAAAAATATATGGCTCATACGCCTGACCGAGCTTATCCTCCAGCGTGATCGCCGCATAAAAGGCCTTAAAGCCTTCCTGCGTGAGCTGATAGTAAATGTCGTTCGCAATGACACTGTCCTGCGTGCGGTTGCCGTTTTCATCGGTCTCCTTGTAGCAGATGAAAACATCAAAAGGTTTTTCATTATGTACGATCGCGAGGATATCCTTTTGCAGCCGGTCGATCTCGGTCGCTTCACGCTCATAGACCGTCCGCTGAACGGCATCGGCGTTGTCGATCGCGGAGAGGTAATCCGCATCGGCTTTCACTGATTCGAGCTGCGTCCGGTGGCAGGTCGGGATCTTTTTCAGCGTCGCGGGGTCCTCAACATACTCGATGCCGTATTTGCAGAGGATGATGCCCCAGTAAGCCTCAGCTTCATCGTATGTTCTGCCATACACATACTGATACATAGCCTTTCCGCTGTCATCGCAGCCGATGCTGAACTTACCCATGTAGCGTCCGTCTTTACGCTGAGTAATAGTAATGTGTCCTTTTTCCATTATGTAGCCCTCCATCCTTAGCGCCTTCGGCACATTGCACATCACAATTATACTTGCTTTGTGCCAAATGCTGATTTTCTGTAAACATATTGTAATCTGATGAAAAATAGTGTATAATAGTATTTATAGAAAATCGGCTATTTAATGCAAATTGCATATACCAATCTGCTTTTCGTTTGGTGTGATTACTGCAGTAGGAGTGGGCGAAGCCACCATCTCAGTGATGGATGCGGATTCCAATTCAGTTCAGATCACCATTATCGTTTATCCCGTGATGCAGGGGGATATCAATTTGGATGGTAATATCACCATTGCCGATGCAGTACTATTACAGAAATGGCTGCTTGCATTGCCGGACACCATTCTTCCTGACTGGAAGGCTGGTGATATGAACGGTGACGGAAAGCTCAATGCGGTTGATTTGACTTTGTTAAAAAGAGCACTTCTTATTCAGTAAAACTACTGATATGATGGCTAATCACACTGCTCAATACATTCCGATTTCTTAACTAAATCCTTGGCGTCATCCATACAAGTATCACAAGTTTAATCACAATTAGTTATTAACGGCGTTCAAACGAATAGATGTATTCATTACTGAACATATCATGAGGTATATTATGGGCAATAGTCTTAAGAGCAAGGAAAAGATATCTATTTTTATAGGAATAATAATTGCTGCTTTATTCATTATTGTATCTATTCTGTTTAGGACAGTATTCTTCGGAAGCTTAGACGGATTGAATGTTTGGATATCTCTACTTTCGATAATTGGGCTAATAGATACAATAGCTATTGCTATCGCGGAATTCAGAAAATCAAAAGAAATATCAAGAGCGACCTTTATAGTGGAACTGAATCAAACATTCATAGAAAACGAACAATATAAAAGAGTGTATGACGCATTGCAAAACTGTCTTGACAACAAATGTCGGCATATAAATTCAGGCTGTATTTGCGATAAAGAGTGTATGCTCGATATTGATAAGAGTATCATCTCTAACTATTTAACCTTCTTTGAGACCCTTTATATTTTGATTCAACGGGGTGTTGTTTCATATGATATTGTTGATGATTTATTTGCCTATCGTTTCTTTTTAGTGGTTCACAGTAAATTGGTTCAGCAAAAAAAGCTTATACCGCAGCCTGAGAATTTCAGAAACATTTTTAATCTGGAAAAAGAATGGATACAGTACAGAATAATGGTTGGAAAAACGAAGGAAGAAGAGTACAACAAAGCAAAAAAATATTATAAAAAAATTCTTAATAACGAAGCAATCGATGCAAATAAATGGCCAAACATATACTGTATGCGCCCGTTAGAAGCACTTGATGAGACAATAAAAAAGAATAAGAATGCACATAAGTATTCAAAATGTGTTAACACAAGGAGATGATTAACATGAAAATACCAATTAGCGAATTCAGTTTTATACAGCTTTTTGAACCTTCACTTAAAAATATTATCGAAATACAGGAAGAGACATTTGCTTTGTTAGCAGATTCATCCATTTTACGAAGAAATAACGTTGAAATGCTAAAGAACTGCTTAAAGCCGCCTCATTACAGTATTGGTGCATATTATAACGGTATACTTGCTGGCTTTGCAATCCTGTTTTTTCCTGAGCAAGATGATGAAAACTTAGCTGTAAAGCTGAAAAGCATTGATACTTCAACGATGAAATCAGCTAACTATAAACTTTGTATCATCAGGGAAAAGTATAGAGGAAATCATCTTCAAGTAAAACTCGGGGAATTACTTGAACAATACTCTATAGAAAAGGATGTTGATGTTTTATGTGCTACTGTATCCCCTGCAAACAAACATAGTATGGATAATGTTATAAAACTAGGATTTCTGTATGACAGTACTCTTACAAAATACGGACTGACCAGAAATCTGTACTATAAACTTCTGTAAATATTATAATAATTGCGTTGATAGAGGCAGTTGCAATTGTTTCCCATCTCAATTGCATAGTTTACATATCTTAAAACGAATAATCAGGTTAATAAAGATCTGACATAGGAGGTATTCAAATGAAAAAAGAAAGACTTAGAAGGCTATGGTCGATAATCATTTGTTTTGTAATCTGTTCAACTGTATTCGTTGTTCATTATCCTATTACCGTTAATGCTTCACAGCAAGATGATATCGTCAATGTCGCATTAGCCGAAGAAGGATATACTGAGAGCTCTGGTAAAATCAACAAGTACGGTGAGTGGTTTGGCAATAATGGGGTAGATTGGTGTGCAATATTTATTTCGTGGTGTGCTTGGCAAGCAGGTATTTCTTCAGATATAATTAGACACGATAATGCCTGGGCAGGTGATATGGAAGGCTCGGAAAAAGTCGGTAACTTTGGTGGGTATTATTACCCCAAATCATATGTTACAACCGGAAACTTCACTCCTCAAAGAGGAGATATTGTATACTACGACGGAGGGGAAATCAATAATAGTTCTGGCCATGTTGAAATAGTTATAGACTATGATCCAGATAATTATTCGATTGATTCAATAGGTGGAAACACAAAAATGCCTGCAGGAAGTTTGCGTGGCGTTAGAGCGCACTATGGGCGTTCACTAAGTACAATCAATTCTGCGACGACTATAATAGGCTTCGAACGCCCTAATTATGATACAATTCCTGATCCTATCCCAAATGACGATCCCTACGCACCCTATCCTCGTCCGACCGGAGATGTGAGTATCGGAATGAAAGGTGACAGTGTTCGCTGGGTGCAGTATACACTGAGCCAGTGGCTTGGTTACGACATCGGCAGTTCTGGAATTGACGGCGATTTCGGCGATGCAACAGAAACAGCCGTTGCAAATTACCAAAACTCTAAAGGATTAACGCCTGACGGCATTGTCGGTGAACAAACAAGAGCTGCAATTATTGCGGATATTGACTGGATAATCATTCACCAAACCCATGATCCAGATGGTCATTTTGATTCTGCAACAGGCGGAGAGGGTTGTGTAACTGTAAAAGGCTGGGCATATGATGCTGACACACCGAACGAAGCCTGTGAAATCCATATTTATATGGACGGTCCAGCCGGACAGGGTGTATGTGTCGCAACCGGAATCATTGCAGATCAGGAGTCTCCGGACGTTACTGAAGTAATGGGCTATCCGGGTAATCACCGCTTTGATGCTACGATCAATCTATCAGTAACGGGAGAGCATACTTTTTATGCTCATGCGATCAATCGCGGCGGCGGTGAACACAATCCTTTGCTTGAAGGCTCATATACAGCAACGATCAAAGAAACAGAAAAACCCGTCATTTCTGACATACAGGTATATAACATTGATGCAACCGGTTATTCAATTAGTTGTACTGTTACCGACAATGTCGGGGTCGCAAAGGTGCAGTTCCCTACATGGACAGATAACAATGGACAAGATGATTTGATCTGGCACGATGCCACTGCAGATGGAAACAGTTATTCATACCGCGTTTCCATATCGGATCATAAAAATGAATACGGAAGATACATCACACATATTTACGCCTGGGATACAGCGGGGAACGAAGCAAGTGCCGAAGGAACTGATTTCACGTTGATAACCGGTTCAAAAATGGATAAAGGTGCAGGGCAAACTATTCCAGACGGAGATTATTGTATTTTTTCAAAGCTCAAAGAAAACTATTATCTTGACATTGACGGTTCTGAGGTACCCGCCGAAAGTAAAACGAACGTTCATATGTGGACATCTTCAAGCAGCGAGCTTCCAGAATGCGATATTTGGACTGTAAAGTATGCAGAAAACGGATTCTATACCATTTCTCAGAAGGGTACTGAGATTTGCCTTGATCTGTATGGAGCAAATACAGTAAGTGGCGCAAATGTGTGTGCGCACACTGCAAACGGAAGCGACGCACAGCTTTGGTCAATCAGCTCCACAGACACAGGTTACAAAATTCAGGCCAAATGCAGCGGGTATTGTCTCGATGTTGACGGCGGCAAAAAAGACGAAGGCACTAATGTTCAGGTATGGAAATCAAATAATACCGCAAGTCAGAGGTGGGATCTCATTCCTCTGTCAGTAGAACCGCAGGTATCCCTTTGGGGCGATACTGACTGCAACGATGAAGTCGATGTGCTTGACGCGGTTCTGCTTGCACGAGTCGCAGCGGAAGATACCGGCTGCGGAATCACCGATCAGGGCAAGATTAATGCAGACGTGACGCATGACAGTGCGGTCAAGACAGATGATCTCACAAAGCTGCTGAAATATCTCGCAGGACTGCTTAGTGCTGACGCCCTTTCAAAGGTATAAATATTCAGATTCTACTTAAATATTATTGAATGCCCGGCATCGCCGGGCATTCTCCATTCGGTTTGTTCTTCTGCCATTATTGCTTTATAATGTGAAGCAAAAGTCTCTCAACAGTAATAAAAGTCTATAAACAGAGAACAGCCGCCACAAAGGCGGCTGTATCTATATTGATTTGGTTGTATGTGTCCAATGGCAATTAGTTTACGGAAGAACAGTTATATATCCTGAGCCATATGATGCATAATACTGACAGCCGAGAGAATCTGAAAAGCGTGTCTGGAAATTATTACCCGATTGCGCGACGCTGACATTCAGATATTCAATTGTCGGGATATTGGCATCAACTTCAAATTCCAAATATACCAGACAAGAGCCGTCTTTTGCAATCTGATCGGCACCGTTGTTCGTGACCCATGCAAAGTATAGCGGATACGAATCTGTACCGGATTGCAGTTCTATACTATATGCATCACCGGCTTTGATCGATACCGGTGTCAGTCTTCGGTCATAGCTGATATAGACCTGACCTCCCGCAGTACCCTTGTCACCGGAAACACGGACAGGGATCATGACTTTTTCGCCCGGTTTCGCTGTTGCCTTTTCGATTGTCAGACTAAACGGTTTGAATGCATTGAGCAGCGCTGTTAAATCATTGATTGTTGTAAGACCGTCTCCGTCAATGTCTGTTTCACTCTCTTCGGGCAGATTCAGACTTGTATCTTCATTCAGGAATCGAGCAAGCATAACAGCATCTACAATGCCGACAGAATAGTCACGGTTTATGTCATATTTCTTCATTCCGGCTTGCATAGGAATATGAGTAGTATAGGTTCCGTATGTTGTTTCCGCAACTGTTCCAATTATGGATGATGTACTGGTAGTTGTGGTTGTAGTCGTGGTTGATGTAGTTGTCGTTGCGGGTTCAGTGGTGGTCGTAGGTTCCGTCGTAGTTGTTGTAGTTATTGTGGTCGTGGTTGTGCCCGTTGATATTGGTTCCGAAGTGACGGTGAAATCTATGGAACTAAGCGTTTCACCCATACCATTATAGGAGACAATGTATGCAGTATAGATCCCTACAGGATATTTCGCTGTATATTCTAATGAAAGATCCAAAGATTGATTTACATAGTCTTCCCCGTCCTTATAGATGTGAAGCCAGTATGAATCGGTATCAGCAGTTTTATTCCATTTGATACTGATTTCTTCATCGGTTGAAAATAAACTTTTAGATATAGTTGGCTGCGGTGCTTCGGGTTTTGAATCATGAACAGTAAAATCAACACTACTGAGTGTTTCGCCGGCGGCATTCATAGGGACGATATACAAGGTATATTCACCAACAGGATATTGTCTGGTGTAGGACAAATCTGTTCCGATTGACTTGTTTTCATAGTCTTCGCCATTTCTGTAGCTATGAAGCCAATAACAATTAACATTATCAATTGCGTCCCAGCTAACGGTTATATCTTCATTGATAGTGAATCTGCTCTTTGCTATCCGTAAATCAGGCTTATCGGGAGGATCGCTGACAGGATGTTTCCAAACGCCATTAAATCCACTATCTAAGAGTTCGGAAACTGTTGTTTTCTTATTATTTCCGTAAAATGGTCCCCAATCAATCTTATCATTTACACTGCCAAAGCATTGTCCAACATACACATTGTTTCCTTCAATTTTCCAGATCATAGCTGAATGAGAATTATTATCAGCTCTTATAATATCGCCCGGTTCAAGTGTAACATTCGATGAATCTCTCATAGCAATCCAGCCATTACTGACCTCACCTTCCGTTGCGTAGATTACATTTTTTTCAGGATATGAACCAAATACATCCATTGCTAGTTGTCTTGCAAACGCATAACATTGCCAACCTCCGTAACGTTCTTCCTCTGTTGAAATCCAGTATGAATCTTGCGGGTATACTGAATCTTTCAGACTTGAGAGCTTTTGAGTTATTTCGCTATTGGACAAAGCAGAGACTGGCATATTGATAATCTCAGGGCAAACAATCAGACCAACGGATAATGCAATAGACAATAATAATGATATTATTCTTTTCATAATAAGCTCCTGTCAATAAAGAGTAGATGTAATCAGTTTTGACGACTCAGATTCAAGATGTGATAGAATATGAAGGAAAATATTATATCACTTTTCCAGATCCGAATAATCACACGAAAAGTAGCTTGTTATATGCGATGTGCACATATGCAGCTTGCTTTTCATAAAATTATTATACTACTTTTTCTATACGGCTGCAATACTATTTCTAATAATCAGCGTTTTTCATACAGTGAGCTTAATTCTGATGTGCAATATGCCGAAGAAGGAAGATATAGAAGGCTGCAATCAGAATCCGAAGCCGCAAAACACTTTGATTCCGGCTTCGCAATAATTGCAACCTATTTATTCCTCATTCTTCTTGAATTTCAGTCTGATTTCGCACCGGTAATCTTCGCCACATGATCACAAAGCGGTTTTAGACTGACTGGATTTGTATCCATCATCGTTCCTTTATGAAAACAAATCGATTCTACCTTGATAGCAAGAGTAATGTCATCACTGCCCTGAACAGCAGCATATATGTAAGATTACAAACATTTACAAAAAACATGCCCGGCCAACGCCGGGCATTTCCATTTATATCCATCAATACTGAGGATTTGTCCTATCCCAGGTGTCCATCTGCTCACATACCAATCGAAATCCTATACCCGTGACATCCTTAACATGGTATCCGAACGCATTCCGCTCATAGGGACCGCTGTGATACAGCTTTCCATTCTGCAAATTGACTGAATGCAGCAGGATATGCATATGATAGTGCGATGAATCCGGATCTGCAGGATGCACCATCCAGATCAGTTGGTAATTATCTTTGAAGAAAGCAGCAATCGCAGGTGCATTCCTTATTGCAAATTCAGCATTATCTGCCCATCCGTCGAAAGAAACCACAATATGGATCAACGGGTTCGTACTGGTTTGGTTAAAGTACCTCTTTACGGCTTCCATTTGTGAGTAAGCGGTCTCAGGCTCATACGGATTTAAGCCAAATCCGCCGCGTGCAATCTCACGATTCTGTCCGTAGAAGCACATATTCCGCAGATAAGGCATTCCAGCATCCGAGTGTCGGATGAATTTTACAATATTTTCCATTGCGCATCCCCCTCTCTACGAAGTTCACGGGCTAATTCCGGATTATTTGATTCACAGGCATCAGCTGCCCTGTTTATCAGGTTCTGGAGTTGCATTATTTGCAGCGGAGTGATTCGTTTATCATCATGTACTGCTGCCTCAACCACAAAAGCACTGACACTCATATCCCTTTTCTCTGCTTTTTTCCGTATTTGCGTGTATTCTGCCTGTGTCATTCTTGTCAGAACCCTTCTTGTCTTCTTTTCTTCCTCGGATTTCATAGAAATACCTCCTTTTCAGCTCTTTGTTTGATATAATATAATTTAATATAATAAATTTTATTTATATTATATTAAATTAAATTGATAATTACAGGTAACTCACTTCGTTCGTTATCATTTTGTATGACAAAAACGACGAAAAGAGGTGCAATTATCATATAGTATGACAATTTAAGATCGTTTTTAGATATTTTTTATTTCTGTAAACATATATTATTATTATGAAGCAGAAATGCTGCGCATGGTTCTGCTTCAGATCTGGACGAAAGGAGGTTCCGTATCATGTTCGACAATCCACGCTATCTGACCTGCGGTGTCATCAACAGCATCCCGCCACCCCTGCAGCTCTTTTTCTGGATATGCATTGATATGTTGCCGGAAGAACGAGACTATTTGCAAGTCTTTGAACTTGCTCCGTTCGGAGGATTTCAGCAAATCAAGCACACATCTGAGCAGCCGGAATACCACAAAGTGTTCCTGCTCCCGTCAGACAACCCGATTACGGAAAAAATCTACATCATTGACAGCGACACTTACAGCACCATGCTGCTAGCCAGCGAATACTAAAGCCCCGCCATTGGCGGGGCAATTCTATTTTATGGAGGATTGAAAAATGAAAGACGAAAGAACTTGTACCATGTGCGACTGTGTGCTTGAGGAGCACGAGCAAACTGAAATCGACGACGAATGGATCTGTGATAGTTGCGCAGAGGAACACACCGTCGAATGCGACCACTGCGGCGAAACGATCTGGCGGACTGATGCGATTACAGACGGACGCACTACACTTTGCTCCTGCTGCTTCGACGATCATTACCGCCGCTGTGAGGATTGCGGCAGGATTTTGCATGACGATGATATTTTATGGAGCGGAGACTATCCGTACTGCGCGTCCTGTTACGATCGCTTAGAGGTAGAAATTGAAGAGTACGGTTTCAAGCCCGAGCCTGTCTTTTTCGGCGAAGGTAACCGCTTTTTCGGTGTGGAATTGGAAATCGACGGTGCCGGAAAAGACGATGAGAATGCTCGCCGCATCAAGGAGCAGACGAACATCCGCTGTGAGCATATTTACTGCAAGTCGGACGGCAGCCTTGATGACGGCTTTGAAATCGTGACGCATCCGATGACGCTGGACTACCACCTCAACGAGATGTACTGGGAGGACATTTTGCATGAGGCTGTTCGCATGGGATACCGTTCGCATATGACGAATACCTGCGGGCTTCATATCCATGTCAACCGCGATGCATTCGGAGAAACCCGCGAAGAGCAGGAAAAGGTCATTGAGCGGATACTATTCTTTGTGGAATTGCATTGGAACGAGCTGTTTATCTTCTCCCGCCGCAGTCAGCACACCATGAATCGTTGGGCTGCTCGGTACGGAATGGAAAAGACCGGCAAAGAAATTCTGGACAAAGCGAAGAAGGGTAATACGGGTCGATATGCCGCGATTAACCTGTGCCCATATCATACTATTGAATTCAGGCTGTTCCGCGGCACTCTGAAACTGAATACGCTCTATGCCACGTTGCAGCTTGTGAACAAGATCTGCGACGTGGCGCTCAATATGTCGGAAGATGAGATCGCCGAACAATCGTGGAGGGACTTTGTTATGACAATTACCGAACCGGAGCTGATTCAATACCTGAAGGAACGGCAGCTCTTTGTGAACGAGAAGATTGAAACGGAGGAGAATGACCTATGAACGACTTGTACCCGTGGAACGAAAAATATCTGGATAATGACAATTCAAGCAGCGATCTCGCAAAAGGAATCGCCGCACTGGCATTGCTGATCGCGGCAATTGCGGAGTTAGTTGATAAGAGCAATAATTCGGATGATAAGAGGAGGGATTGATCATGTGTGCCTTGTTTGGATATCTTGATTATGGCAAGCATGTGCCATGGAGGATTCTACAAAAGCTGTTGCAGGCACTCGCGAATGCATCAGAGGTTCGCGGAACACATGCAACGGGCATCGCATACAACAGAGATGACTGCCTCAGCATCTTCAAGCGACCGAAGCCGGCGCACAGGTTGCACTTTCGTATCCCGGAAGGAACTGCCGCCGTTATGGGACATACGAGACTGACCACACAGGGCGATCAGAAGTTCAACCAAAACAACCACCCATTCCGTGGTTTTGCAGGCACTGAGTTTGCGTTGGCACATAATGGTATCGTTTATAATGATGAGCTGCTCCGGTCTCAGCTACAGCTTCCTGATACTCAGATCGAGACTGATAGCTATATTGCCGTGCAGCTGATTGAATCACAGCATGAGCTGAACTTTGATTCTCTGCGTTATGCCGCGGAAAAGGTGCGCGGGTACTTTACCTTTACGCTTCTGGATCGACATAATAACCTTTACTTTGTGAAAGGCGAAAGCCCTCTGTACCTTATCCACTTTCCCTCGCTTGGTCTTTATATCTATAGCTCGACTAAGGAAATCTTGACGTCGGCATTCAGGCAGATGCCGGTGCGGTTCCCGCAGCATGAAGTGATTGCGGTAACTGAAGGGGAGCTGCTCCGCATCAGCGCTGACGGGAAGATTACTCGCAGCTGCTATACGGTGCAGGACGATTATTGTATATATAATAACCGATGGTACGGACTCGGCAGCAGCTTCTATAACTGGGAAAAAGCACTCCCGACCAGCTGCTCCGACGATTCGGATTATCTGATCCTGATCGAACTCTGCGGATATTATGGTGCTGATCCTGAGACAATCCGCTATCTCCGCGATATGGGCTACAGCTACGACGAGATCGAAGGCTTCCTCTGTGATCCGGAAAGCTATGGCGCAGAGCTGGCGCTTGCAGAATTATGAAGAAAAATGCCCTGTCGTTCATGACGATCGGCAGGGCATTATAGTATCAAAAAGTATAGGTTGTGGGACACCCGAAAAATGGCGGAAATAGTGTGCCAAAATGTCCGGATTGAAATTTTGGAACGTCCCGAAAGTAACAACCACATTTTGAAACAGAAAGGAGCCTTATGGATTGCAGAATTTACGGGTACGCACGGGTATCTACACGCGAGCAAAACGAAGACCGTCAGATTGAGGCACTCATCCGTTTCGGCGTGCCGGAGCAGAATATAATTGTGGACAAGGCCTCTGGAAGGGATACCGAGAGAGAAGGTTATCAATACATGAAACGGCAGATACTCCGCAGCGGTGATACGCTCGTGATTAAGGAGCTTGACCGTCTCAGCCGCAGCAAGGCGGATATCAAGCGGGAGTTGGAAAACTTCAAGGAAATGGGTGTTCGAGTCAAGATCCTTGACATTCCGACTACGCTCACAGACTTCCCGCCGGATCAGCTATGGATTCAGAACATGATTAACAACATCCTCATTGAAGTGCTCGGCGCTATCGCAGAGAACGAACGCAATAAAATTCGTGCTCGGCAGCGCGAGGGCATCGACGCAGCCAAGCGGCGGAATATTCGGTTTGGGCGACCGCCTGCACCCTTGCCTGAAAACTGGCGCGATGTCATGACTGCGGTTCAGCGCGGAGAAATGAGACCAGTTGACGCAATGTGGGAACTGGGCGTTTCGAGGTCTCATTACTATCGACTGTGTGAACGAGTATAATACAGTAACAGCACCTTATCATGGCGGTAATGATAAGGTGCTGTACGCTTATACTAGGCTATTCAAATCAGAGAAATCCGAATCGAATATGATTTCACTTGGCAGTTCTTTTTTCTGAAGAAACATCAGCATATAAATCGGATAGTATGTGACTTTTCCATCGCATTCAATATTCCCGTTACAGAAAACATAGCCGCCCTTTATAGCATAAGGTTCATGATTCAGCACATGATCCATTGCATTATGGCGGTAGTAATCCTTGCCTGATTTAATCTCAACAAGAATGACTTTTCCGTCATCCTCGATCACAAAGTCGATTTCGCCGAACTTCTTGCTGTTATAGTAATAGATCGTATAACCGTGTGCCGCCAGCTCCTCAGCGGCGACATTTTCATATATCGCGCCAAAATTCATGGTGGTTTCATGCTGCAAAATCTTGAGCTGAATCTCATTGCCGTACTGTGCAGTCAGCAGTCCGACATCATTCGAGAACAATTTGAACAGATTTTGATTTTTAGAGAGCAGCAGCGGAACCTTCGGCTCATCGACAACATTTGCCGGGAGTGCAACACCGGCATTTTTCAGCCACAGGAAGCTGTCATAATACTTATCAAAGCGAGCGTGCTCGTTCAGACTTTTCAGAATGAATCGCTTGTTTTTTGCATTTAGCTCGCTCGGAATCAGGTCAAAGATCTCATTCAGATACAGACGGTCATTTTCATCATATTTGGAAATGTCTCGCCGATATAGTCGGATGATCGCATTCTGTTCATCTGCAACCTTTCGGAGATTCTTTGTATCCAGATAAATTGAAACAGCAGCCGGCATTCCGCCGACGATCAGATACAGCTCAAACAGCGACATCATCCTATCATGCAGAAAGGCATCAACAGGCTCTTTTTTATCAAAGCAATTCCGCAAAGCATCAATGACTTTGTTCCTGACTCCGTTTGCCGCGGCAAATTCCTCAAAGTCCAGCGGATACATTTCAACGATATCCATATAGCCGACCGGAACAGAAATAATGTCTTTGAATACTGTGCCGAGCAGCGACCCGCTGAGAATATAGTCATAGGTTCCGTCCTGCACAAGATATTTGATTTGCGTAATCAGTTCCCGGCATTCCTGCACTTCGTCGAAGAAGATCATTGTCTTCCCCGGAATCATCTGATCGCCAAAGACCGCAGAAAGGCGCAACAGAACATCCTCTGCGCTCTTCGCCTTGGAAAACATTGAGACATAATCCGGATTCTCGATCAGATCGACCTTTATGACGCTCTCATAGTGCTTTTTTGCATAGTCTTCGATAATATAAGACTTGCCGACCTGACGGGCACCGATAATCATCATCGCTTTCTGCGGATGATTCCGGTAAAAATCCTCGATACGCTTGGTGATTTTTCTTTGCAGCATATGACCACTCCTCTCTGATTCAAATATAGTATAACACAAATCCAAGAAAAAATCAATGCTGCATTACGCTTTTCCAAACATTTTTCCATGCGTAAGGTCAATCAAGTTCAACACTTTTCCAAGACGCATCATTCTTGTGGCGGATTCTGTTTTTCCTTTTTCGTTTTGGGTATCAGTTTTCCGTGCTTTCCAAATTTGTAGTTTGCCTCTATTTCAGCGGAATCCTCATCTGATATCTCAGATATAATATCTTTCAATGCCTGATTGCCGTATAATGAATGTTTCAATGCTCCATTCGCTTTTAACGATGTCCTTAGAAAGCTATCCCATGTGAAAGGTGCTCCCAGAACAGTAATGCCCGGATGTGTGCTGGAATTTGGTTCGATGGGTTCTGCATCTTCATTTTTAGATTGTGCCAAAACATATTCAAGAACTTTTTCGGATTTCTTAATTGCCGATTGGTTCAAAATGTCAAGAACCTTCGTGGCAAATAATAGATAATCCTGCTGGGTTACGAGCAATGGTGCAATAAATGTTTCTATTATTTTTTGTATCAGAAATTCCTTTTCGGCGGCAGTGGTTTGAACAGGCGATTCTAAAACTATATCGCGATTCAAGAATAATGTTAAGGGCTTAGATGACTCAATCAACCCATTGACACTAGTCTGGAAACGAGATAATGCTGAAATGGAGTCATAGTTCAGTTTTCTTTTTAGATATGTAATCCATCTGTCTTTCGTTAAAGAATCAATCTTGTCTTTGCTGTAAAGCTCATTGATTCTCTTTTCAAGTACTTGGTATAAAAAATATATTTCGCCGAATTCTTCCTCTTTAGGGTTTTCGTATTTTCCCATAACCCATTTTTCAATTAACCAGTCCTCTTCGTTTGATGATTTTGAAGCAGAAATAAGCATTTGAATAATGGGGGCTTCAGACTTTGGAATTCTGACTATTTTTCCATTGTTATCTACGAAGGGTGATAAATCTGAATGCGTTACATTTTCTAGGAAATTGCCCAACCTTTCTCTTAGTTGCGGCTTGCTCCTATTTCTTTGGTCTTTTTTATCACCTTCAATCTTATATTGTTCATCAATTTTAAGCTCTTGACATATCGAATCGTATATCTCTGATGTTTTTACCATTTCTTGCAGACTTTGAATGAAAGCTATTTCATCATTCGTATCGTCAAATCCCGCCTTTTCTTTGAAAGTGTGGATTTGTTCTGAGCATCCCGGGCATTCACTCAGTAAATCCATTCCAAACAATCTATTGCGGATTTCAAAGCGGGCAGATTCATTTAATTCCAGATATTTGATGTGTTTATTTACCTGGTCTTTTATATACTTAGAGGTAGTCTTGGGAAGCAGCTGCTCAGAAGTGCAAATGATAATAATCATCCTGTGTGACTTGGCAGAAATAATTTTATCAGCAGCATTCTTTAATTGCCTTTGAAAGAACTCGTTTTTCAACGATGCATGTGGATTTTTAATGGTTATAAAACGATATGGGCTTTCTTCCGGAGCAGCTGTAAATAACTTGAGGCATTCTCCAATGACATCAGCATGAATATCCTGTATCGCCTCTTTGGACTCAAAGTCACGCAAACCTTTTTCTTCGTCCCATTCATAGCCTTTGCCCATTTGAAACAGCGTCATGATGTCTACAATCGGTATATCAATATAGGCATCTACATTCAGGTCACTGTAAATACAGACAATGGGGCATCCTTCTTTTGCAAATCGGTGCAGATCCTGATAAAAGCTCATAATCATCACTCCACTCTAACAGAATAAAGGTGTTCGCAGCTGCTTATGTCTTATTCTATCATATATTGAGTTACAGGTCAATGTTTCCTGAAAAAGAAAATGCATTGTAGAGATAATACTATCAGGATTTGAAAAGAAACACAAAGATATTGCTCAATATCGGACAAAAAAGTTCAGCAACATTCACAAACCGTAAATGCTGCTGATTAACGTTGTTTGTGCAAGTTCGAGCCTAAAAATGGTAAAATAATGGTAAAACCAATTTTGAGCGCATGAAAATCAAGCAGGTTCGTTACTTTTCATGGCATGTTAATATGCTGCCGTGGCACACAAACATAACCTTTATCATAGGTATAAACCTCCGTATTTTGCCGTGATTTGCGCAGTTCTTGGAGCTTTTCCGGGTTTCCTGCCAATTTGGCAGAAAGGAGCGAAAAATGCAAATTGCGGCAAGATTTTGCAAACTGCGGACACCGTTAGTAGTAAAATAGTAGTAAACACAGGGTGTTTTACTACTAAGGAATTGGGGCGTATCGCGGAAACAGCGGATAGTAGTAAAGCAATTACTACTACTGCGATCCCCCCTCCGATCGTGCCAATTGATTTCTTTTCATGCTGTTAGTGATTCAAAAAGCTCTGAACCTCATCAATCCACTTTTCTGCCTCAAAGCTGGCAAGCTGCGCATGGGCATAACCGTTGAAGCAGCGTATCTCCGTCTGTGGATTAACAGCTTTCAATTTGATTGCAGCCTTTTTTGAGACGGATTCATTGCCCTTTGTTCCATGCATAAATAGTATCCTACAATCATACTTCTTAAACGTAAAGCTGCTGAATACGCTGTCAAGCATATTTCTGATAGACTGCTCCTCCATATTATCAGCAATTTTGAGAAAGTCCGGTATGAGTGCATCAGGAAGAAAATCCTTCTTTGCGCTTTCAAGCACTTTCGGATCACGCTGCTTGGATTTACGGATAATACTGAGATAGCTTTTCTTCATGAAGTTGACTAACAACTTTGGCATAGAAAGCAGAGGAGCACCGTCCAACACCAAATTCTCTGTTGTAATCCCCGGAAGAGATGCAAGTGTTGCAGCAATCCTGCCTCCCATAGAAAGCCCACATATCGCATATACACTGCCGTTGCAATGATCACAAAGATACTGCCTGATCTTCTCTGCTTCCTTTTCAATGTTTTCAAACGCGCTCGGCTCGTCCTCTGTATGTGCATCAAGCTCAGGTACAATGATAAAGAATTCATCCGAAAAAGCATCAATTGCCTGCTGCCATAACTGCCACGGATTCAGCATCCCGTGAATCAGTACGATTGCCTTGTTCGCATCACTTCCAAAAGTATGAAATCTCATATTTGCCCCCCTGTAGACTTTTCTATCATTATACCATAATACTTCCAATTCATCAAGTCAAAACGGGCAAAAAAATAACGCACGTTTGCCTGCGGCAAACTGCGCAGTTTTGCAAAGCAAAACGTGCGGCTCACCGAAGTGAGCCGCAGCCGGAAGCATATCATACTGCTTCATCCTTTGTTCTGTTCATTTCCTGACGGGCGTTCTGCACTTCTTCCATGCGGTGAAGCTCCGCAGCAGCATCCTCTCCCATTGCATTTTCGTCTGTAATATGCTATAACCGGGCAGTGCCCGGAGCCGTGATAATTCCGAAGCAGCTTTCCGGAAAAATCTTTTCCCTTTATCCCATTGCGTTTTCTGATATAATATGCTATAATAAAAATGGTGAGATATAAGTGTTTCTTTGTATGATAAAACCCCAAGGAAATGATGATTGTTTCTGAATTCGATGAAGGAGGTATAAGCTATGAGACAGACGATGAAAAAAAGAGCTGCGGTTCTTGCAGCGGCAGCAGTACTGCTTCCCTGCGGCATCCGCGCATCTGCCGAGGGAAAGAACGTGCAGGATGCGAAATCGCTCTGTTCCGGAAAGGCAATGCTCTCGGCCTCTGAGCCTGCGGCGGAAAATTTGTGCAGTTTCGGGGAATGCAGCACAGTCCGCCTGTTCGATGCGGAGCTTCAGCCGGAGGATCAGGGTAATTTAACTGATGCTGAGTTTGAGGAGCTGAAAGCGCTCTACGAAAAAGCGGATGCGATAGAAGCGGCACACGCGGACGATGACAGCTTTTGGGAAGAGGACAATCCGGAACTGGATGCGATTTGGGAGCGGATGGAAGAACTGGAGCGCATGGCAGGCTGGTATGACGACGAAGCGGATGACGACGCTGAACTGAAGGAGGCGCTTACCGAGGCAGAGTATCAGGAATATCTGCAAATCAGTGCACGTCTGGACGAGATCGACGAACTGATCTACGAAGACAGCGACGACATGACCGATGAAGAATATGATTCGGCATATGCACCCTATGAGGAGGAGATGGATCGGCTCTGGGCGAGACTGGACGAGCTTTACGAAAAGGCTGGCTGGTATGATGACGAAGCGGATGACGACGCCGAGTTGAAGGAGGCGCTCACCGAGGCGGAGTATCAGGAATATCTGCAAATCAATGCGCGGCTGGACGAGATCGACGAACTGATCTACGAAGACAGTGACGACATGACCGATGAAGAATATGATGCGGCATATGCACCCTATGAGGAGGAGATGGATCGGCTCTGGGCGAGACTGGATGAGCTTTACGAAAAGGCGGGTATTTTCTGTTCTGAGGAGTTTGACGGGGAAGCCGTTTTCATTGACATCGAGCATGGCGAATATATCTCTGCCATCAACGGCGCTGAGCTGAAAAAGGAATGAATTGATGACCGTTCCCATACATGGGCTTTTCTGCCGTAAAAAACTGCCGGAATCCATTTCCGGCAGTTTTTTCTTTGTCAGAGTTTCATAAGTGCCTGCTTCATCAGCGTCAGGTCTCGTGCATCCAGTCGGTAGTCATTGTTGAAATCGCCGTAGCGCCATCTCATCAGATCGTAGTTGTAAGGATCATCCACCACGGTATTCGATACAGCGACCGGGTCGTCAATGACAATCGGATCGTCAATCTCGGCCGGAACCGGCGGGTCAAGCACATACTGATCGCCGAGAAGCCAGCGCTGCAGGCATACAAGATCTGCAATGCTGAATTCGTTGTCGCGGTTCAGGTCGCCCATTATGTCGATCTGAATATACATGTCGACTTCATACGAGCCGTTGTCATATTTCGTGATCTTCCGTTTTTTTGAAATCTCCTGGACGCAGGGCGAGCTTGAACTGAAATTGAAGCTGAACCGATCCGCAGAAAAGAATGATGTAAACGTCTGACCCAGCATCATTGGGTTTTCCTCAATCAAATAAATGGGACCGGTATAGATCCAGCCGTCTCCTCCCTGCTCCTTGAACTGCTCGTTGTAATATGCAACGTCTGTTGTGATGCATGGATACTCGCCGAGCTCTGCAAGGTCAATCAGCTTCAGGGTGTCTGCGTTGATCAGCCTGATGCACGTACGGTTCGGTGAAAGAATGGTTTTAATGCCTCATAAAAAGTTATACTGATAAAATTGCTAAAACAACGTAACCACCCCATTTGCAAATAAATTTTGTCGGCATAATTTTCTGGCAGATTGGGCAGAACTTCCAAGAAAAATGATATAATTAAATTGGCGAATGCCAAATCATTTTTGAAAGGACTGTCCGAGTATGAACTTTGACGAAAAGCAATTTCGCTCTCTTGCAGACGAAACCTACGACAAAATCATCTCTCTTGGAACTACAAAGGGTATCCTGATCGAT
>Ga0310691_10000935_pt1 | contig 49061 bp, 84 predicted proteins | sample 176DNAGHGlowgp2_FD_203887 | JGI IMG/M metagenome (GOLD analysis project Ga0310691, IMG submission 203887) | Sheep rumen microbial communities from Palmerston North, Manawatu-Wanganui, New Zealand - 1766 DNA GHGlow gp2 (v2) (version 2) | ecosystem: Host-associated > Mammals > Digestive system >... | reverse complement strand
CTCCGTAAGAGTTGATTGCCTTCGGATTGAGAATAGACCAATCACGCATTTCTCTTTCGTTCTCTTTCTGCCAAGCCTTAGCCGCCTTGACACCGTTCTGTGCGATAATACCGTCAAGTGGCAGTGTATGTACAAGAAGGCTCATCTGCTGACACATAATCGGCAGAGACATAGCCATAATTTCATAACCAATAAGAGACTTTGCCCAACCGCAAATATCACTTGCACCCCAACCTAACTGTCTGATTGCTGACCAATAAGGAAGTGGTTTAGTTCTGATAAATGAAGCACGGTCTGAGTTTACTTCAATACCCGAAATAGGTACAAGGAATGTAGAAGGATTGAGATAGTCTTTTGCACTTAAATCGTAATCGGGAACAACCGTCATGTTCCAACGGTCTGCTTCCGCAAAGTAGTCGATACAACCTTTTCTTAAAAGTTTTGTAGCAAGCAGTTGTTCAAAAGTCATAGCGGTTGTTACAGGGCTGTCACCCTTGAAGATAGGGTAGATAGAAGCACCGCCAAACAAAAGACTGTCTCTTGCTCCCTGTGCAATAATAGAACTGAAGCCAAGGCTTTCTGCATAGTCACGAAGTTCCATAAGTTCGCTACTTTCCATAGCACCGCTTGTAAACTCGTAACCCGAAATACAAAGTCCTCGGCTTTTCTTGTCAATAATAATCTGTGTAAGTCCACCGCTAGAATACATAGCAGAAGCATCGTATGGACCAACAAGGAGAGGTTCATAAGGCTTGCCCCAATTGCCTACGTCTACTTCAGTTCCGATACCCGAACCCGGATTATAAAAACCGTCTTTTACAAAAGAAGCCTTTGCTTTTGCAACGTCAATAGACACTTCTTTTTTTAAGTCTTCGATTGTCTTAAAGCCACCGTCTGAGACGTAATTTGCCTTGACAGTTTCAAACTGCAAGTCTTTTATTTCTGCAATCTCAGAATCACTGAACGATACAGGTGTAGAAGGTCTCTCGTCATTAACACCCGAAACAGGGTCAATCTTCCCCGAAGCAATCTGATATATCTTCTTAAAGTTTTCATCTTTACACCTGTCTGCAATCTGTGCGAACCTATTACTCATAATCTTCCTCGGCTTGCAATCTGCCTATAATTCTCCAAATGAGATATTCAAAGAGACGACAGAACCTTGTGTTCTCCTGCTCTTTGCTCGAACGCTCTACCTTGCCATCCGATAAGAAAACTCTTTCATTAAGGCACGATATAAGTGTCCACGCTCCTTCCATGATACAGAGTGAATGTCTCTCAAAGAGGTCATTAACCAATTTAGTTCCTTCGCCATCCGCAGGTAAGATACCCGGAACAGCAGGCTCAACATCAGCGTCAACACAGTCATTAACATAATTCTGCTGTACGTCTGATAATTTTTCAAGTGGCATCCACACACATTCACACTTAGGGTACTTTTCTCTTACTTCCTTGAAGTTTATTACATTCTGTGTGAAAGCGTCAACAACTTCTATCTTTCCATTTACAACCGCAGAAGAAATCCAAAGAATACGACCCGGCAATGCAAATGTTCCAAGGTATACTTCCTGTCCTTTTACTTCAACATCGGGTACGAGACAGTCACCATTGAACTTCTCGTATACCTTTCCGTTGTTCTTTCCACGCATAGATACTGTATGAGAGTATCTAAGGGCATCTATGAAGTGGTTGAACTTGTCTACAGGTATTCTGAGTACTTCTCCTGTCTGCTTATCAACCTTGTACTGATAAAGGTCGAACTCTTCAATGACAGGTTTACATCTTGGGTGAATGACAATCTCAGAAAAACTTCTCAAATACTGAATGCCGTCTTCTACGCTACCTGCCCACTTCTCTGAAGCGATAACATTGTAATGTTTTGAACGCATAAATGAGATTGTTTCCGGTCTCGCACTATCTGCATAGATAGGATAAATCGAAGTTCCTTCTACTTCGTTGAATAAAGACGGTGTATCTTCCAAATCACAGCCTACACGACCCGCACATTGGTCGATATAAAGGGTATTTCCAATGATAAATGAGCGAATAACGGCTGTCGGGTCTTGTGCAAAGCCCCAGTCTGCACCATAGTGAAAGTCAGCATTTTTAGGGGTTTCAAAGGCTTTAACCGTGTATTTACCCCTAAATATCTGAGCATCAGAGAGACCTAAGCACTGTCCTTCCCAAATCCACAAATAACGCTCATAATCATCTCTCTTATCCTTCTCCATTTCCAAGCGGAGAACTTCGGGAAAGTATGGATTGTCTGAATAATTTGCCTTGATTACCAACGAGTTTTCGTCAGCGTTCTGCATTTCTACATAAATAGGGTCGTTATCTTTGTATGGATTGAATGTAAAGATAAGGATAGAACCTTCTGCACGGATTGTAGGAACGAGTACGTCATAACTCTCCCTACTCATAGCCTGTGCTTCCTCGAACCAAGCGATAGATACATTTTCCATAGACTTGATTTCAGAAACATTAGACTTGATTCCCGCAAAGATAAACACAGAACCGTTAGCACCATAGATTGCGTTCTTCTGAATAGTGAAGAAGTCAGTCAGACCCATACGTTCAATAACGTCACACAAAAGAGCGTGAACAGAGTCTGCAATAGACTTCTGAAGTTCACGACAACATAGTATCTTAACCTTTTCTTGATATGCTCTGAATACACAGTACTGAGCAATAGCCCAAGACTTACCGCTACCACGACCACCATAGATGAAGTTACGTCTTTTTGCCCCTTTGAACAGGGGTTTAAAGACTTGAGGAACGGTAAGTTTTACTGCTTGTTTTTTTACTGTTCTAATCATTAGTTGATAGCAACATCACCGTCTGAGTATCTTTCATATTCTGTTTCACTAACAGTAATAGAAGACGCTCCTGTTCCAACGGCTGTAATTGTTCCTTCTGACAATCCTGTTGACGCACCAATCAAAGCCTTGTCGCTTGTTGTAGGTGCTTCAATTTTTGTGTAGATAATTGCAGTGCTGTTCTTCCAAGCGAAAAGTGTAGGAACGTATCCGTCTGCGAATACACCCTTATTTCCGTCATAAGAACCTGCAACTGCTCTTTTTCCAACTGAAGCCATTATTCTTCTCCTTCAATTCCTTTTACAATTTTCTCTCCTGCTTCTCTGTCAAGAGAAGATACAAGAGCCGTAAGTCTTCCGATGTGATTGTATTCATCGTCTACTATTTCTTGAAGAACAGCCTTGGTTTCTTCGTCTGTGACTTTTTCCAAGACCTTCAAATAACCTTTTACTGCTTCTGCTTCGTCAGCAAGAAGAAACATTAATTCCTGTATCAAGTCGTGCCTCCTAGTCGAATACTCTCGTATTCTCCATTACTCGTCATCTCCTGCGAACTCTACGGTTATCTTACCGCCTGTTCCGCCTGCGTTATCCATTGTATGTGAAAGTTTAGTAACTTTGCTGTATCTCTGTGGATTCATTAATTCAAGAAGTCTTTCCAACTGTTTTGTTTCACCACGCTTTACATTCTCTTCGGCTACTTCATTTAATTTACGAAGAAGGTCTGCTTCCTTTCTAGCAAGGGAAAAGTTTACCTGTGACACAAACTCTTCATCGCCTGCAAGCTTCTCTTTAAGTTCGGGACCAATTTCGCTTGCGATACAGGCACTATCCAAATCCATTCCGAGTTTCATAAACTCAATACAGAGGTCTACTTTCTTTTTTTCTAAATCCATAAGTTCCATATCTATACCCTCACAGTACCTACAAAAGTTTTTTATATTCTAAAAAGAAAACCCGCCCTCAAGCGGTGGGAGGGCAAGAAGGCGGGCAAACGGAGCGGTGTTCAGACATGACACCAAGAGAGGGAAAAAACCATAAAACCTCTCTTTATTTCCTATGGCATTGGTAATTTTATATTATTTTGCTTGATTTCTATTGTCAAGTGTTTTATAATCTTTTTTGAAAGAAGGCTTCGTAATGGTCGGGCAAATATGAAACGGTAGCGTTACGAACACAATGCTTCTTTCCCTTCTTGTAAGAGAAGATGGTCAATCACGTTACTATGGGTGAGCAACTGACAAGCGTGTGCCGGTCTGCGATGAAGTGCCGGCTCAGTCCTAGTCTGCAACTTGACAAGACTTCTACTACATTCAGTATTGCAGAGTTACTGATGTGGGCATTTGAGACAACTTTCGAAGTGTGTACCAAATCAGCCTTGATGAAAAGAGACTGTGAATTACACCCAATGACGGAGACTGAAAGCCGAGAGGACAAGTTGTTTCATTTGCAGGAAAAAGCAATAGGAGAAACTAGACCCGTACTTCTTGTAGCACTGAAGTACCTTGAGTGTTTCCCCTAGGTGTCTTTTTGCCTGCTAGTTAAACTCATAGCCGAAGGCTCTGAGTGAAGGTTTGTAAAACTTCTGAATTTCCTAGAACTTCTGAAACTATACCACTTTTGAAAAACTGAGAAAATGCGTAAACTTGATAGCCCCCACAAAATCCGGGTACTATACGCCTATACAGTATACCCGCCATTCTACTATACAAATGTTTCAACTACCGAACGGTAGAAAGTAACTACCGATAGATAGTAAAAACTACCGATTAGTAGCCTATAACTACCGATTAGTAGCCTATAACTACCGATTAGTAGTTGAAAGTGTATAGTATAAAATGACTATAATTTCATATACCTTGTATATAGTGTGATTAAAAATGAATGACACTAGCATGTGTGATACACACAAAGTATTATTTTTTTTACAGTTCTGACAGTGTGATAGAGTGTGTATATAAAACCTATTGCATAGAGTGGTATAGTGTGGTAGAATTATAGATAGTTGTAGGGCGTTGCCCGAATGGATTATTTTTATTTGTGTGTGTGTACTACACAACTAGTACAAAGGATTTTAAGCGTATGGATAAATACAAGTTCATTAATGACAAGTTCCCAAGTGTGGAATATGACGATTTGAAGAAAATCGACAAAAAAGCAGTTGCTATCATTGATAGCCTTTTAACCGGTTCTGACAAAGTTCAGTTACCACTTGCAAGCGCTATTGATTTGGATAGCCAAAAAGATTTTACAGTTGACGTAAAGCAGTTAGTTAGAATTCAGTTCGCTATCTATTCTATCTCTAACATTGTGTTCACAACTAAAACTATGAAAGATGCCGACAATAAAGCGTATAACGTTTATTTTGCCGAATCTGTCGATGATTGCCCCGAACTTGAGGAACTTTTCACCACTGCCAAAAAATCAGAATCTAAGCGTGAGTCTAGTAAAAAGACTTCAGACAAAAAAATTGCACGTGAAGAAAACCGCATTGCAAAGATTGAGACAAAAAAGAATAATGAATATGGCGAAGCGGTAAAAAAAGCAAAGGATAACACTGGAGATGTTTACGCCCCGCTTGTAATTACTGCCCTTTATGACTTGCAAAAAGTTCTCAAGTTCAAAGATGGCGATTTGGAGATGGTTCGTTCAGTACTCGAAAAGTTTGAGAGTTCTGTTGTGACAGTTGCCTTAAGAGATGGTTCTAAATACTATGGAGAGTAACGGAATCTGACAGTTAAAAAAGTTCTAGCCGGTGGTTTTTTCCACCGGTTTTTTTTGCCCTAAAAAATCCCCTTTACCCACTGACTTAATAGGTAATAACACTCTGGACTACTTGCAGCTTATCACCCTATCTACATCATAGGTTATTATCCCGCGAAAGTTCTGTTGTGTTATACACTATTGACGGTCATTTCTAGTGTACTAAAACCCCATTGACAAAATACACCGCTTGTGGTATAATATATATATAAAGGTTGAAGGAAAGGACAAACACCTAACCGAAACCTTAAATCTAGTGTTACGTGTGTATGACACACGAAAGGATTGAAAATATGGAAAACTTAATCGGTAAGAAACTTCATCAGTTCCACAGTTGGTATTATGAAATTGTTGAAATTGTGCGTTACACAGAAGACTTGCTTCTTGTAAAGACAAGGGCAGAAGATGGTTTTGAGCGTTATGAGTGTTTTGAAAAGCGTGACGGAGATTGGTACTTTGACACTTATTGGCATTACTATGATAGAGAAACCGCTTTGTATCTTTTCGACTTAGACTGCAAAAAGAAAACTGCTTAAACTACTCCCCCCCGCAAATTTTGGCAATTCAATTTTGCTTAAAGGGGGGGGCAGTAATTTTTGGCTTTGCTTTTCCCATTTGGGGGGGCATATATTTTCTGAGCCTTTTTCCCTTTATGGGGGGGGGCAATAATAACAACGTGTGTATGACACACGAATGGGGTACAAAATGTTAATTGATTTAATCAAACAGAACGTTCGTTGGTGCTACGAGAAGATTTTCGGCTATTCAGTTGTTGGTTACAATGGAACTGACGTTGTAAAAAAACACTTTCTGTTCTTAAAAAACGCCTTTGCTTTTTCAGAGAGGTTGTTTTTGGACTACGCAAACAGATACTCTATTGCAGATGTAACAGTATTCAATCGAAAATACGAGCATATTGCGGACTTTTTTAGGGGGTACTTCTGATGTTAGTTTGGGAAGTTGCACGCCTTCGTGGTGTGTCATTCACAGAAGTAGAACAGTGCTTTCTTGCGGATTATTCCACAGAAGATGCACAGAGATTTTGGGATTCAACTTGGGCTGAAGTTCAGAACACTTGGTTGAATTATTCACCGATTTATAACTTATTTTGGGGGCACAGAAATGGAAGAGTTGCTTAATTGGATGGGACTAACTTGCATCTTGCTTGTAGTCGTAGGTGCTATCATTGTAACTGAGGCTTGGTCTTTGGGCAGAGATTATATCTATGTCACAAAGACAAAAGCAAAACGCTTGAACTATGTTGAAAAGTGGCTTGATGGTTTCAAGAAACTTTTGCAAATATAAGGGGGGGTGTCTTATGTTGTGGGTTGTGACATACACTCTCGTAAGTTATGGAGAGATTGAAGACTTTTCTGTTGAAGGTCTTTTCAAAGGAACTGAAGAAGAAGTTATTGCGTATGTTCAAGAACGCAATGAAAAATATCCTATCGGGCATTTTGATTATTGCCTTGCAAAAATGCTTAATTAGTGGGGGTGTCTTATGAATAACTTCTTGGCTATAATCTACGCTTTTATGTTAGGCTTCTGTCCTTATGACGAAGTTGGCGTTAAAAAAAACTCAGAGCATTTTTACGATGCAACTCACGTTCAGTTTGAATTAGGGGTTGACATCCTTGATTGTGTAAAAATGTATGGGGGCGAAGAAACCTTTCAAACTATGTGTGGAAGCCTTTTTAGTTGGTCTCCATATACCCAAAACTACTTTGTGGGTGCAGAGTTTCACAAAGATTTTAGCGAAAAACTTACACTAAGGGCGGGTGTAAAACACAACTGTCAACATCCTTGCGAAGTGTGGGGAGAACAAAACAGTACGTTTAATAGCGCAAGAACTGAAATCTATGTAGGGGTTTCGGGAAAGATAGAAATATTCTAAGGAGTTGCTATGGATATTGAAAAACTAATAAAAGTTTCTGCTTTTATAAAAGAAGGTGTAGACCTTCTTGTTGAGTGTATTCGTGAGCAAGATAAACGTATAAAAGAACTAGAAAAAGATTTGTCTGAACTCACCATCACGAATGACTATCAGCGTGTAATCAGCGAGAAGAACGAGCGGATTTCTGCTCTTGAAATTGAATTAGAAGAGGCTAAAAGGAGGTCTTGAATGGAAAAGTTTGTAGAACTTTTGGAGCAACTGTGTGACACACTCAAATCGGTGAATGACGGAGTTGCTATCATCAATGAGAACTTGTTTCAACTAACCACAGTCTATGAAGGACTGCGTACAGATGTTGACAAACTGATTGAAAATCAGACGGGGGTGGTCAAATGAATATGCTCAACTCTCTTTTAATCGAAGGAGTCATGACCGCAGGCTTATCTTCAAGTGGGCGTTTCACAATTGAGAATGAGCGTTCTGAGGGTGGGAAACAAGTAAAGAATGTCTTCTTATGCAAACTTATACCTGCACTTTTTGAAGTTGAAGGTGTAAGAAGTAGGGTTAAGAATGGCAACAGATTTCGTTTAGTAGGATACCTTTCAAAAGATACAGACGGAGAACCTATGATTATGGTTGAACACGTTGAAAGGGTTGGTGTTCGTTCGGGCAAATATAATTTTGCCATAGAAAAATAATTTGTAAATCAGTGTGTGTAACACACTAAAGGAGTTTAATATGAGTGAAGAAATCACTTCAAAAGAAGAAGAGGAAAAAGTTGTCGCTCTTCCAACTACAAAGGACGTTGAAATTGACGTCACAATCAATGGCATTAGATACAATGGCGTAGTATCAATCGGTCTTGACGACTGTCACGACATTAATCTTCACAGTCTGCTTGATGACTATGACCTTTGGGCAAACTATTACGGAACAAGAGTCTGTAAAGTGTGTCACATTCTTGCGGGTGAAGCACTGTGGAAAGCGGGGGAAGGTTTCGATGATGATATTGTCGAATGTTGTGAAACAGGATGGCACGCTGACCGAGAGTTTATGAGACAGTTGGAAAGCGAAGATTGGGCTTTTGTACCTCTATGTTTCTACTTTGAAGATTGGGATGAATGGGTGTTGTACTCTAAAACGGAAGAAAATCGTGTAATAGACTCCGAAGGATATCGTTACACAAAAAGGGCGCCTGTCTCTTGGTTTAGAGACAGATATTACTGTGATAATTGTGACTGCTATATCGAAGACGATGAAGATTACTATGGCGATGGTGAGTGCCGTTGGTGTCACGAAGAAAGTGTGGGTCACATTATTGAAGGGTACTGTGAGTCACACGAACACGAACCAATTCTGTTTGGAGACTATAAGGACAAAGAGTCTTTTGTCGGCTTGGGATTTGAACTCGAAGTCGATGGAGACGACAGTATATCAAGACACAATGAAGAAACTGCACAGGGTCTTTGCGAAGCAAGTGGTCTTGAAGATGATGAAATGCGTTTCGCATACGATGGCTCACTGAACAATGGTTTCGAGTGTATCTCACAACCACACACAGTCAAACTGTTTTGGGAGAAGCAGGCTCAGTGGAGAGAAATGCTCCGATACCTTGCAAGCAAGGGTTATCGTTCTCACGACCCGGGAACTTGTGGACTTCACGTACACGTAAGCCGTGGTATGTTTGGCAAAACAAAAGAGATACAGGATACTGCCATAGCAAAGGTGTATACATTCTTTGACGAGAATTGGGAAGATATTGTCAAGGTATCTCGAAGACGTTCGTTCCATTACTGTCAGAAAAACTATCTCGACAGTGAACTAGAAGAAAAGGTTGCTGATAAAAAGACAACCCGATTTGAATGTTGGAAGAAAGTTAGTAAGTGGCAGGGTGGTCACGGAGTTGCTTTGAACAATTCTAACCGAGCAACATTTGAATATCGTCTTGGTCGTGGAACGCTCAATGCGTGGTCATTCTTCAGTTGGATTGATTTCGTTCTTACAATCACAAAGAACGCAAAGCGTATCACAATAAACAAGGTTGAGACTAACGATAGGTTGTCTTGGCTTGGTGGTATCACTGAAAGCACCGCTAAATATATCTACAAGCGTGGGGCATTTCAGAAAGAGATGTTGGCTCTGTATCCTAACATTGAATGGGAACAAGACCTTATTGACAACAACAACTAGTGTAACACACACTCGGATAGAGAAGAGTTATTATAATGTCTACTAGAGTAGACACTAAAGGAGTAAATTTATGTGCGTAATCGCTTACAAGCCACTCAACGTGGCGTTTCCGGAAGAGGCAACTCTTAAAAATTGTTGGGACAACAATCCCGATATGGCAGGTTTTATGTATGCTTGGAATGACCACGTATACATTCAGAAAGGTTATGAAAAGTTTGAGGACTTTATGAAGGCTCTGAATAAAGTCAGAGAGAAAACAGGAGACGAGATTCCGTTTGTTATGCACTTCCGTATCTCAACACAGGGTTTTGATAAGGCTTGTTGTCAACCATTTCCTTTGTCGGGCAATATGAAAAACTTGAAACGTCTGAAGGTGGAGACCAATATTGGTGTAGCACACAATGGCATTCTGTCTTTGACTTCAGATGGTTCTAAGGATTATTCAGACACAATGCTTTTCGTAACAGACTATCTTGTGAATATCATACGAAGTTATGACTGGCACAAAGACCCGAGAACAAAGAAACTTATTGAAAATCTGATTGATGGTTCACGCTTCGCAATCCTTGATAAGAAGGGTCACTGTGAACTTATGGGAAAAGGTTGGATTGAAGACAAGGGTTGTCACTACTCTAACAGTACATACTCTTATAAGAAGGTCGCCTTTACAGGTTTCAATTATGGTAGTGGTTGCAGTCGTGGTCTTTGGGATGATTACTATGACGATGATGGCAGTTACTATTGGGACAAAAGCACTCGTACTTGGAAATGGAAGGGCGGTAGTGATAAATACCGTTGGGACTGCGACACAAGAAGATGGGTTGAAAAAGAAAGCGAAAAACTTACTGAGGTAGACTCTTGGGCAGATTTTTATATGGATGGCAGAGGTGAGTATGACTTTACAGAACACTATTGTCCGTTCTCTGAAGAAGACGATGACTCTTACTGCGAGTGTTGTGCAAACTCAAAGAGTTGTCCCTACCTTTGGAGTTGTCAGCAGGCAGTTGGCAACGATAACTAAAGCATAAAACGTCTGCGGGAAACCGCAGATGAATGGAGTGAAAATTATGAAATACAATTTTGTGTATGACACAGACTTTCTTGCAAAAAATGTCTTTAATCTGTCCACAGAAGAAGTTGATATTGTACTTGCAACCATTATTGGAAAGCACAATGCAATCTTCTATGGAAACAAACCCGAACGACTTGTAGATGCAGTTAGATTGTTGTCACATTCGGAAAGGTTTGTAGAACAAAAGTTATTTTCCGGCATAGATGACGGCTTGCAAAACGCAAAGGAAGGTATTATGTATCTGAAAGACTTTGACGTTTGGTCAATTATCGAACAACAGTTTCTTTATGTTCACACGTTAAATGACGCAGGCAGATGTGCTCAGTTTATTGCAACAACAAGCCTCAACCCGACTGAAGTTGTAGTGCCCGATGTATTAGACAACTTTGACATTATCTATAAGTGTAAGGAAGGTGAAAATCACATCTGCTCTAGAGAACGTGTATCAACTAAACTTGAAGGGATTATTAAATATCATAACTCGTTACACTCGGGCAAATGTATTACAAGCACAGAACTTAAACTTGAAGGTTATTGGTTGTGGACTGATGCGTATTCATATCTGCGTAAACTAGGAGAAACCAACCCCGTAATCGCCCGTAAGGTTTCTATGGTTTCTAGGTCAGTATCAGACTGTAAAAGAAATAGTCTTACAACAATGGATGACATTCATACCGCAGAGTATATATGTGGGTTACGCAAAGAAGAGGAGTTGTGGTAATGAAATACAAATTCATAATTAATGAACCTGTGTTGGATGGTCAGTTTGTTGCGTTGTCTGAAACAGAAAAGGATATTGTGATAGCCACAGTGATTGGCAACTACAGTCTTTTCTTGGAAGGGTTTCAGACAAAGAGAATCACTAAGGCTATAAAACTTCTTAGAGATATCAACAAGCCTTTTGTAACTATCTACGAAGATGTCACAGATGAAGAACTTATCGGCAATCATAACGAAAATGGTGTAAAAAAAGGTTTGGTAACAGAAGCAGACGGTGGGTACTTATACACAGAAGATTTAAGTTCACTAGACGTTGGCGTTATATCTTGGTTGCGTACAGTTATGCACAACACTTGGATAAAACTGTGTTGTACCGGAAGAGGCACTGTTACCCTTCCTGCAAACTTTAAGTTGATTGCAGAAACGGAAGAAAGAAAAAACTACTATGACTTCTCTTGCATTATTAAGATGTGTGACATACGCTATCGTTGTGAAGAAGTTGAAGACAGAGAAGTATATTCTCTTGCTTATCTGAAAGAGGAGATTGATAGAATCAAAACATTCTATAAAGACTTTGATGACGATGAGATACGTCTTACCGAAAGAGCGCAGTCTAGCACACCTTTGCTTCAGAGCAAAGAAAATACAATAAGGTTGGCTAAAACCTTATCAACAATTAAGGGGCATAGTCTAGTTACTTACAATGACTTAGACAGTGCATATAAACTAACAAAATAATTGTGTGTCATACACAAAAGGAGATTAAACTTATGACATTTGTAAAACTTTTTGAAAGCCGTGGTGGAAACCGCAGAGAAAAAATGATTGGTTCGGCAGTATTCTGTGATGGTAAACTTACAATCAGATTACCAAACACAAAAGACGTTGTTGAAAAGGGTATTACAGAAGATGGATTTGGTGTTGTCACAAAGACAGTTGAGCCACGTAAGTCACCTTACACAATGATTGTAGTAAAGTACGATGTAAACGACTTGCCACCACAACTTCGTGGACAGACTTACAAGTTCAGAATTAATGCAGAGCAGATTTCAGAAGATGAATTTCTGTTCAGATTCGACAAAGCAAAAATGCTCAATAAGAAATAGGGGGGGGGCTATGGATTACTCAAAGGCTATTGCGTCTGCACAGAAAAATGATGCAGACAAAGAACTTGAAAAGAAACTTGAAGAAAAGAAACACTTGGAAGAAGTTTTGAACAGTCTAAAAAAGTTGACACCAAGAATTAAGAAACTGATTGACACTGCAAACGAACTTCTGAAAGCAGGCTATTGGAGTTTCCTCGACCCGGGAGATTGGGGAAGGTGCGGGTTTGTTTCTGAAGGTTGGGCACATCACTTTGGTTTTATGTTAGACAGAAACGCTCCAAGGAGAACTCACATTGACTCTGTTGGAATTGTTGCAGGTGGTTACTGTGGTGAACATGATTTCCACACAACAGGCAAAGCAACTTATATGACAGGTTGGTATGAGTCTACTCCCGATGGTACACCTATCAAAGTGCCATACGCAGAAAGAACGCTTAAAGATTTCGATGACTTTGAGCAGAGGTTCTATACTGCACTTGAAAGTTTCTTAGCAAGTAAGGGTGTCACTGTGTAGTACACAAATCGGAGAGAGTTTGTTATAATACTTACAAGGAGCATTGGTAATGGCAGAAACAAAGTTTATAAGAACTAAAAAGGAACGTAACTACACGACCTTGGACAATACGTTTATCAGAGATACAACATTGTCTTGGAAGGCGAAAGGTGTAATGACATATCTGTTATCACTTCCCGATGATTGGGTTGTGTACCTTTCAGAGATACAGAAACACGCTTCCGATGGTCGTGACTCTTTACGTACTGCGGTAGCAGAGTTATTGGAAAAAGGTTATTTAGTAAGGATTCAGAACAGAACTGATGAGGGGAAATTCGGCTCTACTTCCTATGAAATAGTGGAGTCTCCTGCGGAAAAACCGTTTACGGAAAATCCGTCAGCGGATAATCCGTCAGCGGAAAACCCGAAACTACTAAATACTAATAATACTAATAACTTATATATACCAAATACTAATAATATATATACCGCAGAAGAAAAGCCAAAGAGAACTCGTAAGCCTTTCACAACTTCTTACGAACAGATTCTTGCTATCTGTATCAAAAATGGATTCAAGGGAATGAATAATACGGAAGGTGAAATGGCAGAGTGGTTCTGTAAGGTTGCTCTTAATGAAGATGGAACTGTATGCTACAAGGGAAATGTCATTAAGAGTTACATAGGATTGGTCTCTATTCTTCGTAGTGTTGACGTAAGCGGAAAGAGTTATTCAAAGACAACTCCTTCTAAAAGAGTTAGGTCAACTGTAAACGAAGGTTGTTTCTAAGGAGTATATAAATGAAAATTATATATCACGATTGTACTGACGGATACCTTACTGAAGTTAAGTTTCCGCAGGGGAGTGAATGGTTTACAACTATGTCAGACGCACTAATACGAGTTGGAGAATTATTCGGCAAGGATAAATGTAAAGATATACCTCAAGAACGAATTGAACACAACGTAGACAAATATACCTTTCTTGAAAGTATAAAGGAGAGTGTATGACACAGGAAGAACTTATTGACGAAAGAGCGAAGGCTCGAATTGAACGCATTGAGCGTGAGAAGGAAAAGCAGAACCGCAAACATCAAGACAAGGTTGAGAGTGTGGATTGGTTTTCTAAACTCAATAAGGGGGAGGACTATGGCAGAAGAACCGAAACTCGCTAATGCTCTGTTCGCAGAAATACTTAGCCGTGAATACAAAACCGGGTTGTTCCGTTGTGAGAAACACGGAGAAGTCGAGAGTGAGTATTACATTGACAAGAACGGACAGACTGTATGGGGGGAGTGTCCCGAATGTGCAAAGGAACACGAAGCGATGTTAGCGGAGAAGGAACGCCTTGCTGAAATTGAAAAGCAGAAAGAGCGTTGGCTTCAGTCTAACATCAAAGAGAAGTTCTTTAGTATGACGTTTGACGATTACAAAGTTTTTAATGACTCGCAGAAAGTTATGTTGGAAAAAACAAAAGCAATCGCAAATGGAAAGAATCGTTCTCTGTTGTTGCTTGGTGAAAACGGATTAGGTAAGACTATGCTTGCGAGCCTTGCTTTAATGAAAAGGGGGGGATACATATACAAGATGTATGAGATTATCACACAGATAAAGAGTTCGTATAAAGCAAACTCAACTGTAGACGAAATGGATATTCTCAAAAAATTGTCTAGTTGTCCTCTGCTTGTCATTGACGAAGTGGGTAAACAGTTCGGTTCTGAAAGTGAAAAGAATTGGCTCAGTTATATCATTGATGAACGCTATGAATGTAACAAGCCTACAATTCTTATCTGTAATCTAAAACTCAAAAGAGAGTGTACTGAAGAAGAAAAGGCAAGTGGATTGTACATTGAACACTACTTGGGTAGAGACAGTGTATCTCGACTGGTAGAATGTGCAGACATTGTGACTGTCACAGGTGAAGATTACAGAAGAAAAATGGCATTGACAGATTAATCTGTTAGTGGTATAATTACATTAGTTTAGGTGGTGAAGAGCCACGTACTAAAGGAGTGCTTATGGATAAAGCAAAATTTATGGAAGCCCTTATCGAAGTAGAAACGAAGGGTCTTAGATTTTCAAACAAATCGTTTGAGTGTGGTGCACACACAAACGTTGAAACACAGAGTGCTATGCGACAGTCGGACGCAGAGTTCTCAAATGCTATTTCTAATTTACGTGAGATGATTCTCACAGAAGGAGTGTAACGTATGGTTATTACAAACAAATTTAATTTACCACAGAGTTTGGTAAATGCGGTATCAACAGAGAGACACAACAAGGAAGGATGTGTTTCGGCAACTACTTTGTTGCAGGGTGTAAAGCAGATTGTCTTAACAAACAGACATTGGGATGAACTTGAAGACGATGTATCAGACAGAGTATGGGCTATCTTTGGAACTGCGGTTCACAAACTGTTGGAAGAGTCTAACCCAAATGCGTTTACAGAAGAGCACTTTGAGTTTGATGTAGGTGGTAAGACTGTAACCGGACAGGTTGACTTGTACGATATGGAAGAGAAAACAATTACCGATTACAAGACCGCAAGTGTTTGGAAGGTTGTCTACAAGTCTTTTGATGATTGGAAGAGACAGGGATTGGTATACGCTTGGCTTTTGAAACACGAAGGTCTTGAAGTAAAGCGTTGCCGTTTTATCGCTATGCTCAGAGATTGGTCTGTAGGTGAAGCAAAGAAGAAACCCGAATATCCGCAGAGTCAGATTTATGAATATACATTTGATGTTACCAAGGCAGACTTGGCAGAAATCGGTATGTTTATAACAAAGAAAGTTGAAGATATTGTCAAGGCAGAAGGTATGTCTGATGATGATATTCCACCTTGCTCCGCAGAAGAAAGATGGGCAAGACCTACTACTTGGGCGGTTATGAAGGAAGGTAGAAAGACTGCACTGAAAGTGTGTGACACAGAAGAAGATGCAGAAGATTATAAATTCAAAGCGGGGGCGGGTTGCTTTATCGAAAAGCGTGAAGGTAAGAGTCCTCGTTGTGAAGATTACTGTCTGTGTAGAGAACACTGTAGTTTCTACAAGAGTTTAATGGCAAACAATTCATAAGGAGATAATTTATGGAAGTATTGATTAAAATTCAATCTGAACTTAAAGCGAATAAGTCACAGTACAATTCGTTTGGGAAGTATTATTACAGAAGTTGCGAGGATATTTTGGAAGCGTTAAAACCGTTATTAACAAAATATAATGCAACAATGTATATTACTGATGAAGTAGTAGAAGTTGGTGGGCGTGTATACGTAAAGGCAACGACAACAATTTCTGACGGTAAGGAAAGTATTTCTGTAAGTGCATACGCAAGAGAGCCGGAAACTCGCAAGGGCATGGATGATGCTCAGGTTACAGGAGCAACTTCTAGTTACGCTCGTAAATATTGTCTTAATGGCTTGTTTGCCATAGATGACTCAAAGGACGCAGACACAGATGAAAACAGAAATGAGTCTGACGCACGTTCAAAGACTAATGGGAGTGACACACCAAAAAGTGACACACCTAAAGTTCAGCGACCTAACTACAGTGAAGAGCAGTTAGCAAAAATGAAGAAGTGGACAGACGGAACGTTCACTGAAGAAGAACTCGCAGAGTTCAGAAAGCGTTGTTGTGGAGCAGATTACGCAGACGCAATCGAAGATATTAACGGAGAGTACGAAAAGCGTAAGGCTATTTTCTAAGGAGTGAGGTATGGATATAAATACACTCAAGAATAAATACATAGGAAAAAGATTTGGTCATCTTGTTATTAAAGATATTGTTAGAAACAATTATCATTCTTTTGCACTATGCGTTTGTGATTGTGGTGTAGAAAAGCAAACAAGGCTCGACCATCTAATTTCCGGTAGTACCAAAAGTTGTGGTTGTCAACAACACAAAAACCGAAAGCCTACCAATGTTATACACAGTTCAAGTAAGACTAGATTGTATTGTATATGGATTGGTATGAAACAAAGATGTTTTAATAAAAACCACAATGAGTTTAATCGCTATGGTGGTCGAGGTATAACAGTATGTAAAGAATGGTTAGATTTTAGTGTATTCAAAAAGTGGGCTAAAACCCACGGTTATGCAGACAATCTAACTATTGAGAGAGTGGATGTTAACGGTGATTACTGCGAACAAAACTGCAGGTGGATACCGTTATCTGAACAATTAAAGAACACATCTAGAAGTGTGTTTATAACTTTCAATGGAGAAACTCTTTGTGCTAACGATTGGTGCAAAAGGTTTGGATTACCAAATAATTCTGTAATTAGGAGATACAGAAAAGGCTTGCCATTGGAAGAGGTATTCAAATTGAATACAAAAAAGGAGTAGTTATATCGACATTAACGAGGTTTGCTTGAGCGGAAGAATTTACGACATTGGTGTGTGCCCGACAAAAGGTTTATACCCTGTTGTAGAAGCAAAGTTGTCAGTTAATATTGGCAACAGTAAAGACAATGGTGCTATGTATGACGAGTTTAATATTCGTTCCTATGGTAAAAAGAGCGTGTTCATTTCGACATTGAAGGAAGGAACATTTGTAACTATTCACGGAAAACTGAAGGAAGATATTAGGGTTAATGCAGATAACCCAAATACTACTAGAAGTAAGACATACGTGAACATTGAAAACATTAAGACTCTCGGAATGGGGGAAGGAGAAGATAATGACTAATCTCAACAAAGTTATCGTGCAGGGCAATCTAACAAAAGATGCTTCTGACGATATGAAACGCAGTCAGAACAGTGACGTTGCGTTTGGAACATTCACGCTTGCGGTAAGCCGTTCTGTAAAAAACGGAGACAATTGGGAAGACCGAACTTCGTTTATTAAAATCAAAGGGTTTGGCAAGGGGTATGAAAACGCTTGCAAGCATTTGACTAAAGGTTCTTCCGCAATTGTAGAAGGCTATCTCGAACAGGAATGTTGGGAGAAAGACGGACAGAAGCGTTCTGAGATTGTTGTAATTGCAGACCGCATTTATCCTACTTACAAAAAGAGTGGAGATAATAACGGTGGCAGTGGAGCGCCTAAGTCAGAGCCTAAGCAGACTCAGAACAATGACGGCTTCCAAGAGGATTTTCCATTCTAATTAGCGGAGAGCACGATGAAACACTTAGGACTTAATGGTGGTTGGCGTGCTCTCGCAAAAGCCTGCTTTCAAAACGCAATAAAACAAGGTGATATTGGGTTTATGTATGACAGAGATATATTCTCTGTTATATGCGGGCTTGCGAGATTGGATGAAACCGAGGCTATGGTTGCACTAAGATATGCGGAGTCTATGAAAAAAACACACGGAGAGAAGTGGTACAAAGGTATACTTAATGAAGTATTGAAAGGAGTAGAAAAATGAAAAAACAGCATGAGATGGTATTGGAGTATTTACAGACACACAAGGAAGGTATGACTTCCCTTGACGCTATGAACAAGTTTGGCATCATCCAAATGCCAAAACGTATTTGGATACTCAAGAGACTTGGGTATAAAATTGAAACAAAGACAGAGAAGGGAGTAAACCGCTTCGGTACTCCTGTGCATTACACAAGATACACTCTTGTGAAGGAGTAAAGTATGAGTAATCAGTATTACAGTAATGATGATTTGGAATTGGAAGTTAGCGGTGTGTTATACACAGTAGACGTTCGTGCTTTTGGAACTTATTCATATACACCTGCAACAAGGATTGACCCCGAAGATAGTGACTTTGAAATTGACGATGTTGAAGCAACTTGGTCAGACGAAAATGGAAATGTTGTAGTTGAAACAAAAGAAATGAAAAGCGCTCTTAATAAATATCTTCTTGAAAGTGCGGAGTGGGAAGACGATTATCCCGAACCTGACTATGACTATTACGAAGATTGTGCTATGGATAGATGGGAAAGGGAATTGGATAGGTATGGCTTATGACAAAAGAAGAACTTGAAATACAGGTTAAAAAATTAAAACGACAAAATGAAAAATGGCATGAAGAATATAAGCGAGCCTTAGCAAAAGAACTTAAATTAGACGAAATGATTCTTCAAGTAGAACATGTTTTGTTTTTTATACATGAAGGAAAATATGTACATTGGGAAGAATGCAAAGTACTAGATAAACTTCTAAAAGAATATCATGTAATTCACCATGGTGCAAACTTTCCCGAAGTAAAAACAAAGAGTCTCCTACATGATTGGGGAATGGATTAAAGGAGTGTGAAAAATGACAAAAGAAGAACTTGAGAAAGCAACAGGGCAAGAGCTGATTGAACAAAGAAATTATTGCGGTGCAGACGGTTACTACGGTGATTATCTTGACGATGTAAATGCAGAAATGCTTAAAAGATTCAACCGCCTTGCCGAACTTGAAGCACAGATTGATAACATCAGATACTATCTTGATAATGAAATACCGCACGATTTAATAAATGAAGCAACGACAAAGATTTGGAGAATGTTGAAATAAGGAGATAAAAGAAAATGAATAAAGAACAGGCAATTGCCTACATAGTTGGCGGTGTTTTAGGTTTACTTATCTGTCTGGCTGTTTATTACTGGAACAAGGAGAACAAGGAATGATTAGCAGTATTATCTGGATAATTCTAGTGCAGATTGGAAAGATTAATCCAGACCAAGCACCTTGGAGTATTTACCTTCCAATCTGTTTGGTAGAGACCATAGTTTATTTTAAGTGTCTTACAAAGTGGGGTAGCAAATGACTAAAGAAGATATGAAAAACAAATATAGTGCTTTTATCACAGAAATATCTGAAATAGTAGGATTGGGGAAACCCGTAGATATTCTTAAACTTTGTACAATTACAGATTTATTCTTTCAACCTTTAGAAAAGCGAATTACAGAACTTGAAACACAGATTGAGAAGATGAAGTGCTGTGCTAATTGTATGTATGAGCCACCTTTCGACAAACATTGTGATAAATGTATCCAAGGTGTAATTAATCTCAGGTATAGGAATTGGAAACTAAGGGAGTACAAGGAATGACTAAAGAAAAACTTAAAAAAGAAGCAGAAGATTTTTTGAAGAAGAAATGGGGAACAACTGAAATGCTTATTTTAGGCGGTGACGCTAGAGAAGTTCTTGCAGATTTTGCCGAGCCAAGAGAAAAGCAGATACAGATTGACGCAGAGCACATAATAGATTTGCAGAAACAGAATGGAGAACTAACGGACAAGGTAAAGGAACTTGAAGTAAGATGTAACGAACTGTTTTTGCAGACTTGTGAACAGGCTGAGAAGATAAAAGAACTTGAAGCACAGATAGAGAAAATGAAAAGGTGTTTTAACTGTAAGTACCGTGATAAGTTTGTTGAAAGCAAGTGTGGTGAATGTGAAAGATATTCTAAATGGGAGATAAAAGAAAATGACTGCTGAAGAACTAAAAAAGAAATGCACAGAAAGAGCAAAAATCTTTCAACAGGCTATGGAAAGTTGCCATAGTTCAAGTCCTATGGATTGCATTGAATGGTTTGCAGATAGAATAACAGAACTTGAAGCACAGATTGAGAACATCAGATATTATCTTGATAATGAAATACCACACGAATTGATAAATGAAGCAACAACCAAAATATATAAAATGGTGTAAGCGAGGTGGAGAAATGAAATGTCCTGAATGTACAAAGCGTATGAAAAAACATTTATGGGGTTTTAGTTTTTATTACCTTTGTGAACATTGTGCTATTGTAATTCTAACAAGCGAGGTGAAGAAATGAAAGAGGATAATAAACTTTCTATCTGGAAAAATAAAAAGACAGGTAACATTTATGTTGTCCTTTATGATGAAGCGATTGAGTGTACCAATGGTCGTGAAGATATTGACTACACTGTTTATACAAGCATAAACGATGTAAAAGATATGAATGGCAAAATATTTGTAAGACAGACAAACGAGTTCTATCAAAAGTTTGAGAGAATTGAAATTTAGTTCACAACCGAAGGAGTAAGGATATGGTTGAAATAATCACAATTGGAAATATCACCTATTATCTGATTGATAAAGTGTTGGTTGCTTATGCAAAGGTAAATAACCCTTATCAATCTATTAGTGATAGCACAACCCAAATGTTATAAGGTGTAACTATGTTTGAGAAAGAAGCAGAAGAATGGTGGAATAATGAATACTTTCCGTCATTATATGACAATGTAAGCGAAGTTTGGAAAGAAGGTGCAGAGTTCGGCTATAACAAGGCTAATGAATATGTGAAAGACGGAGATTTACCGAAACACGATAATGAGGTTTTGGTTTTACTTAAAGACAAAACAATGCAAGTAGATTATTACTTCTCAAAAGTTGGGTGGAACATTTCTATGAATACAGACGTTATCGCTTGGAAAGAAATTGTACTTCCAGAACTAAAGGAGAGTGAATAAATGAACAAGCAGGATATTTTCTACTACGCAAAATTAAATGGTGTACCTGTTTATTTTCAGCCCGAAGAAAATGAAATAGTCGGCAGAAACTGGTTCTGTAAATTATTGTTAGATATTCAAGAGTTCTTTGGATATTCAGAGTTCAGAATTGAAATTGAACACAAAACTATAACAAGAGAGGAGATTGAATAGAAATGAAATATACAATCATACTTGCTTTGTGTTTTGTAATCTCTATGCTTTGCTTTGGTATTGAAACAATGACAAGGTGTAAGGAAGTAGAACTTCAGTTACAGACAGAAAGATTTCTGAGAGAGCAAAAAGAACTTGAGTATGAAAAAGAAATAAGACTATTAAAACAAGATGTTTATATTTTACAAAACGGTTTCGATAAATAAGGGGGAACAAATGAAAATCGAAAGTGTTGTTGACGAAACTTTGTTTACAGCGAGGGTTGTAGACGTAAAGGTGAAAGTGTTGGAAGGGGGGACTCTGCCTTCTTACAAGAGATTTGGTGATGCTTGTATGGACTGTTGTGCAAGAACCAACATTACAATTGAACCGGGGCGAAGAAGATTAGTGCCACTTGGCTTTGCAATGGAACTCCCTTGGGGATATGAAGGTGTTGTTCGCCCAAGAAGCGGATTGACGTCCGGTGAAGTTGATGAAGCAATTGGCACTATTGACGCTAACTATCGTGGCGAAGTGAATGGGTGTATTATTAATAACACTGACGAGACTTTGTATATCGAAAAGGGTGATAGAATCTGTCAGTTGGCTATCCGTGAAGCACCCTTAATTAAGTGGAAGGTTGTGACTGCTCTTTCCGAAACAGAGCGTGGAGAGAACGGCTTTGGTTCATCAGGAGTAAAATGAAAGACATAGAGTTATATAACGGAGACTGTATTGAAGTTCTTGGTAGCCTGTGTGATACACACTTGAGGGGGAGGGTAGACTGTATAATTACAGACCCGCCTTACAATATATCAAGAGAAACAAACTTCTCTACAATGGCAAGTGGTTCAAGAAACGGAATGGATTTTGGTGAGTGGGATAAAGGTTTTGATATAACAAAGTTTATATCCTATGCTTCACCTTTATTAAAAGAGAATGGCAATATAGTTATTTTCAATGCGTGGGAGAACTTGGGTGATATTAAGCACGTATGCGAACGAAATGGCATATTCATTAAGCGTTGTCTTGTATTAAACAAATCTAACCCCGCACCATTTAATCGTGACAGACTGTTTGTAAATGACGTAGAGCTTGCTCTTTGGGGAGTGAAGAACTCAAAGGGCAACCCGACCGGTTGGACATTTAATAGACAAGACGTTTTTGAAAAGTGTTGTATACCCGCTACTGTTCAGAGCAGTGAGTTACACCCCACAATGAAAGACGTAAATGTTATATTAAAATTAGTGAAAATACTTACTAATGAAGGCGACTTAGTGCTAGACTGTTTTATGTGGAGTGGCACAACCGGAGTTGCGTGTAAGATTTTGCAAAGGAGATTTATAGGAATTGAGTTAGACAAGCATTATTTTGAAGTAGCAAGCGACAGATTATCTAAGTCTGTACAAATGGAACTTTTTAATTAACGGAGCAAATATGAGATTTAGAGTTTTGAACAGAGACCCTCTGTATGATTACAGAGAAGCGTGTAAGATTACACAAGGTATTGACTTGGAGTTACAGAATACTTTCTTTACTCCAAAAGATAATGATATGACTGCGTTTTGGATAAAGCAGATTGTTGCCAATCATTCTACCTTGCGTTCTGTGCATTTCAGACTTGTAGACACAAGACCGAAGTCTGTGATTATGCAGATTATCAGAGCAACAAAGGGACACCCACAACCCGAAGTTCAATCTAGCAGACCCGATTGGACAGGAGTAGAGCGTTCTTTTGACCCATACGAAGATAAACTTTTTATGCAAGACCACACCGCAGAGAGTTTTATCGAAATGGCAAAGCAGAGGTTGTGTGAAAAGACTGAGAAACGCACAAGAGATTTTATGTGGGAAATGGTAGAAACGCTTAAAGAAGATAAAAGACACCCTTTCTTACAAGCGGTTGGATATTGTTGTCACCCTAACTGTTGGTGGCACAATGGCAAGTGCCCCGAATTAAAGAGTTGTCACGAAGGAATCACAAAACTTTCTGACAGTATTATCAGACAGTACAAGGAGGATTTATGACAGTTGCTAGATGGGTACACTTTATGAAAACTATAATTGAAATACTAAAGAATGCAAATTGTAGTTTTTCTTATAATTATAATACTCAGAAAATAACAACAATAAGTGGAGAGGATATAACACCACATTTATTTGCGGTGTTTGAAAGAATTGACGAAATAAAAGATGAATATTGGAGAGAGAAGGTTGCCAAGTCTTTTAACCTTCCTGTTGATATGCTGTTCCCAAAAAAGGAAAAGATAGGCAAGTACAACTTTGTTCTCGACAAAAAGCCAAAGGTTTATATTTCCGGTCCAATCACAGGAAAGGACGAGAAGGAGTATAAAAACGACTTCAACAGTACAGAACTGTGGCTCACAGGACTTGGCTATGATGTTGTAAACCCTGTCTCTGATGGTATTGTTGAAGGTTGGGGATGGTCTGATTATATGCGTAGAGACATTAAACAACTATGCAGTTGTGACTATATCTACTTCATAAAAGGTTGGGAAAACAGTAAGGGTTGTTGTCTTGAATACAATATTGCTTTCCAACTTGGTATTAAAATATTATGCCTTGACGAAAATGGTAAAGCGGTATAATATATTTTATAAGGAGCGTAATTATGGAAATCTTAAATCTTATTAGTTATGGTAGTGCTCTTATGTTCTTAGGGGTTGCGCTTATATTCGATATTGCTGTGATTGTAACTAGCATTTATTCTCTGTTTCAGAAGAAAATCAAAGGTGGAATATTGGCAAAACTTCTTATAGTTTTAGTAAGTGTAGGGTTGTGCCCTTGGATTCTACGGATAATACTTTTCTTTTTGACAAAAATGGGGTTGTAGTATTATGAGAAGACCTAGGTATATGGGTGCTAATAAGTACCACGCCACCAAGATTGACAGTGCTGACGGCAAGTTTGATAGTGCTTTGGAGTTTAAGCGTTGGGTTTATTTGAAAACGCTTGAAGCAGAAGGTACTATCAAAAACCTAGTCCGCCAAGTGCCATACACACTTATACCTACTCTGTATAAAGACGGAAAGGTTTTGTATAGAGAGTGTAAGTATGTCTCAGATTTCGAGTATGATATGGTTTCAACCGGAGAACATATCGTAGAAGATGTAAAGGGTATCGTTCTTCCAATCTTTAAGATTAAGCAGAAACTTATGTACGACAAGTTTGGTGTAGAAGTGAGAGTCGTGCGGAAATGGTAGTCAAGACAAGAAGTGGCCTTCCAATGTCAGAAGAAAGTCTAGCCGAATGGCAGAAGGCTTTCTCTGATATTGAAGAGTCTATAGCGTTGGTTTATAAAAATGGAGTTGACTTGTGACATACACAGTATTAGAGACATTCAAGAGTTTGTTCTTCTCTTCGGGAGAAAAGTATCTGTCTGACGGTAACGAACAGGTAGGAGTCCCAATGACTTCGGACTACTCAAAGCATTTGTCGGGAGATTGCAGACTTTTTGTATCAACAGAAAACACAAGGTTCTCTATTGCTGAAATCAAAAGCGGAACTCTACCAAGGGATACTCCTTTAGTAGAGTTTAGAAGGGGCAGAATGAAATACGTCTGCCTTTTCTTGCGAGATAAATACACAGACGCTTTTGTTCAGTTGAAGAGAGTTGCAGACTATTACAATATTAAAATCGAGAAGCCCGAGTATTATGAGTTGCCATTCTTCTGTGCGACACTTGACTTTTCTCCGGTTGACGATAGTGGAAAGCATTTTGATTATATCGAAGACGCTTTACAGTATTGTTATAAGAAGTCTGTAACAATAAAGAACATTGATTTTTGGGAGAAAGGACTGCCATACTCTGACGCTCCTTTCTGTGTTCAGTCATACTTTCTTGTGAATAACACACTGCCCGATTTTGCAGAGCCTTACCTTGACGCTAAGGGATTGCCTATTGAGAACAAGGAAAGAGCAGAGTGGTGGAAAAAGAATACCGCTCCGCTCAACTGTAACAATCCTTGGTGCAATAAAGACAAGTGTATCGGAAGACGTTTTGGTATTACAAGCAACGAAATATCGGAACTTGAGTTCGGTGAACTTGTGCAATACACAGAAGAACCTGTGTTTTATAAATGGGCTATAAACGGCTCTACAATGCGTTTTGACAACGAGATTGAGATAATTCACCAAGATAGATTCTTGAGGCTCTGTATGCGAAGCCTAGGGGCATTACCAAGGAAATTAAAGAACAGTACTTGGTTACGTATCATAAATAAGGCTCTTGCCAATATGAAGGTAATAGGGGAGCAGGATACTGCAAAACTTAATATCGACAATCTGAATAAGATTATCATTGAAGATTTAAGAGATAGGGTTCTTGTTTCTTCTTACTTTGAGTATGAAAGATTAATGCAAGGGTACATCTACCTAGACCCCGCTACGTCTAACTTTATAGTCCACGCTTCTGCTTTCTGTTCTTATCTGACAGGAAAGTATAAGGATATAAGAATAGACAGTATGAGTGAGTTCTATTCTGTTATGAAGCACTTAGGATTTAAGGTTCGTAACGGAGAAGTAGACGGATATAAATGCTCATTTCTTTACGTTCGGAGCAGATACCTTTTCAAGAGTGAAAACGATTGGAAAGAGTATATGTTGGATGTATCGAAAGACACTATGTGGCAAGAGAACTTTCGTGCTTTCCTTCTTGGCGAAGATGTAGAGCAGGAAGATATTCCTAATGAGATAAAAGAAGAAATATTGGACAGTGCTACAGTATTCTTGGATACCGAAAAAGGATTGTAGTATGAACGATATGGAAAGATGGTTGTTAGATTGGAGGAAGACAGCGATGGAAAAAGAGAAGTTTGACGAAATGGTTCAGTACTTTGTGAAAATGGACAGTGGTAACAGAACGTTTACAGAAGCCTACAAAAAGGGAGAACCTTATTATTTCAAGAGACACAAGAGTTTGATTGTGCCTTCTGAAATGATTAACAGTTATTTCGGCTGTGCAAAATACCGTATGAGTGCCGAAATTGTAGAAATCCTACAAAAATTCGGTGCTCGCAGGGCTTACAGACAGATTTACGAAGGCGGAAAACAGTCTTCTGCAATTCTTGTGTGGGTCTTTGAGGTATGAAAATAACTGTAATATTCGGAGTCCCGGGCTCGGGAAAAACAACTTGGCTTGCAAATAAGTATGCAGAACTTCTGAATACTTATGAGCCAAGTGATATTGTTTTTCTATCATACACAAAAAGGCAGGTTACTCACGGAAAGCGTAAGGTAAAGGGAAAGACCCATATTAATATGAGCAAACTTACGTCTTTTCAAACTGTACACGCACTGTCTAAAAAATCATACAAAAAGAATTATGAAGTTCTTGATGATGTAATCGGCTTCAAAATGTCAAAGTTTCTTGATGTAGATATGCTTCCTGTTATACGTGGAATAAACTATATGAAGAACACAATGACAGATAATGACGCAGTTGGTGCAAACAAGGCAGGTATGGATTTACAGACTTTTCAAAAGAGAAAGTTCTTTTATGAGTCTGTAAAAAGCGGTCTTTCAAACTACGAGCAGATGATTGACTTTGCAGATATGATAGAAAATGCAATAAATACAAACTACAAGAATCCCGCCAAGGTTCTTATTCTTGATGAAGCACAGGACTTTTCACCTTTACAGTGGAGAGCAATATATTCAGCCTTCAAAGACGTAGAAGAGATGTATGTAGCAGGCGACCCTATGCAAGCCTTGTACAGATTTTCGGGTGGGTTCTCTAATTATATGTACGAAATGCGTTGTGACGAAACAATCATTCTTGATAAGTCTTACCGCTGTTGTAAACCGGTTGCTGATATGGCAACTCTCATTTCAAGAAGAATGGAAAGACATACGGAGTTTATTGTGCCTAAACCAATGCGTGACTGCTTTGCAGTGTTCTATCCCGACAAGAACATATTCCCTTTATTCTCTGCTGTGAACTACTCACGAAGACATGGGTATAAGGTAATGATACTTGCGAATACTTATTACCAACTTGAACTGACCAAGAAGAAACTGTTGGGTAAATATCAGAATTACCCGCACCATTTCTTCGCAGGAAGAAAAAGAGAGTTTTACAGGGGCGGTGAAAAGAACGCTCTTATCTTTTCCACTGTACACCAAGCCAAGGGGCAGGAAGCGGATATAGTTCTCTATAACTGTTCGTGTGGTAGCGTAGACGAATTTACTGACTTCGGTACTAAGAAAGAAAGGTTAGACGATTATTGGAAGATTGTTTACACAGGTATCACAAGAGCAAAAAGAGGATTGGTAGTTTTCCAACTGACCAACCCTACTGTAGACGAACCGAACTGTCTTGAGACTTTGTATTACTGTAAGTTCAATTACGATAAGTACAAGGAGTGGTTTGCCAAGAAAGGCAATACCAAGCACCTTGATGAATATGTACAAGGAGAATAAAAAATGAATAAAAGATTATACTTTATTTTTAATCAAATGAAACAAAGATGCTATAACCCAAAGAACAAACGATATAAAAACTATGGTGGTCGTGGCATTAAGATTTGCGATGAATGGCTTAACAATCCAAACCTGTTTTTTGATTGGGCTTTATCGAGTGGATATAACGACACCTTAACAATAGACAGAATTGATTGTAATAAAGGATATGAGCCGAATAACTGTAGATGGGTTACTCAGAAGTTTCAACAGAATAACAGAACAAATAATAGGATAATAACATATAAAGGAAAGTCCCAAACTTTAAGCCAATGGTGTGAAGAACTTGGAATACCTTATAGTAAAATGAAACATCGAGTTAATGAGATGCATTGGTCAATAGAAAAGTCTTTTGAAACAAAGAACAATCCAAGAGAGGTTGTTATATCTTATAAAAATAAAACACAGTCTATTTCAGATTGGTGCAAAGAAATTGGTATTCCATATTGGAAGTTACAACAAAGGCTCAAACGAGGTTGGACAGTCGAGAGAGCCTTTGAAACACAATAATTATTTTTCTATAAGATAATACTTGGAAACACGACCTTCTGCTACACATCTTGAGTAGGTAATACTGTTGTAATTTTTTAGTACAAAATGAGTATTTCCATCAATGGTGTAGCGGATAATATAATATCCGTTGTAGTCTTTAGGCAGTTCATCAACCTTTCTAACGCGATAACCTTTACAGCCGAGAGCGTTTAATAACTTATCAGCGTCAAAAACGTAAAACATATTCTTAAAAGATTTTGGTCGTTTCCAATCATAATCAAGAATCTTGTTGTCAATCATTCTTTTGGCAGTTTTGATAAGGTCAATTTCCTTTCCTGTGATTTCTTCGGCTATAGCACAGAGACAGATGTAATAACAACCGTCACTTCCAAGACACCAAGCCAAATCCTGTATTGCAGGTACTTTTGTAATCTTCACTGTTCTTCTCCTTTTTCATACAAACGTTTGATATCGTTGTAATCATCTTCGGTTTCTTGTATTCTGATTGAATATTCCGCAAGTCTTACTAACCACTGATTATCAACAGTTGATGTGTTATCACCATTGTATTCAATCATGTCTGCTAAAGGAAAAGTTGGAAAGTCAAGGTCTGGCACTACAAACTTGGTTACTGTGTTACTTACGCAAGATGTTAATAGCATTAGCAACGCTATCACCGCTATGTAAGTCACTAATTTTTTCATCTGCTTTCTCCTTGTTTTCTTTTTTAATTCTATACGCTTCTGCAAGTTTAGAATACTCTTCCTGCAACTGCTCAACTTTAGTACGTTCTTCTTCATATCGGTTTTTGTAATTTTTACACATCTTGCCAAATATGAACAGTGTAATACACAGAAGAGCAATCAATACTGCCAAACCAATAACAACGTAAATCATAAAGTCTCCTTATTCTTTTTTTGAAGGTTCGTTTTTTACAGGCTCTTCGGGAAGAGGTTTGTACAAATATTTTTTGTAAAACCACTTAAAATGTCGTGAAATATGACAAATCTTTTTTCCTTCAGAAAATACATCAACTGACAAAATGTCGGGATGCATATCCTTTTTGCTACTAATCAAGTATTTGTCTGTTACAAACACTTCCACTGTCTTATGAACAGTTTTTAATTTTACTGTAAACATTTACTTGCTCCTTCTATGTTTTGTACTATTATGCGGTTCTTTCCCAACAATATTTTACAATATATGGTGGCATATTTTCATGGGCCTGCCCACCTCCTGTAGATGAGTTTGTACCACTTGCGGTAACACTATGGGTATGATTTTGTGATTCTCCATCTGTAATCAATCTATATTTATTTGAAAATAATTGACCATTATTAACACTATAAGCATCAGAATTTATAGTAGCACCTTTTGAAGAGCCTGACCTCTGACCAGCAACCCACGCATATTGATTTACTTGACTTCCACCTTGCATATTTTGTGCATGAGTATGACCTCTATTGTTAACACTACTTGTAACCGCAGTTCCCGTAAATGTATGTGTATGGCTAGGAATTTGTTGTTCTGTAAGTGTTACTGTTTTACTTCCACCTGTTGCATTAAGGGTGTCACTGTCACCTTTTGCCCATACAAATTTTCCTTTTATCTGAACCCAAGTACCACCGAAAAGAGTGTTTGGGTCACCACCATCATCCGGTGCTTTTCCTGTCCAATATATAGAACCAACAGGATACATTAAAAGCGCTAAGTATTTTGGGTATTCGTTTTTAAACATATCTTTCAACTGACCTACAGTTGGGTCTGCTTCTGTTCCACTTGGGGTTATAGAGACAAGAGAAAGTAACTGTGTAAGTTCGTTGAAAATGTTTTTAACATAAATATTCAGTTTGTTAAACCGAAGTGTGAATCTGTTTAAGAACCAGTTCCACCACTGTGCAGGTAATGTCTGCAGTGGCTCTGCACCTCTGTTGTAATCAACTGCACTAGGTTCTTCTATGTACTGTGGATTTATAGGATTACCTGCATAGTTTCCGTTTGTAAACTGCGGAACTGCATTGTTAAAATCTGATGGGCTAAGCATTTTTTGTCTCCTTTATTTTAAGCCTATTTTAATTGCTATGAAAGCCACTAATATAGACACAACCGCTGATATTAAAGGGTTTAACCATCGGTCTGTATTCTTGGCTTTCTGTGCTTTCATTTTATCTATCTCATCTTTTAAGTCAACATTTTGTTTTTCAAGAGTAGATATTCTCATCTCTTGAGCCTGTGTTTGTAATAGCAAATCTGTAACGGTGTCCAATTTCTTCTCAATTTGGGTCAAGCGATAATCAATTGTCTCTTCATTCATTATTGCTCTTCCTTTGCGTAAATCTGCTTCTGCCATACATTACCACCTATATAGGCAATACCTGTGGTGAACAACAGAGTAGCAAGTCCTGTAAAGCCATCGGGTATGTCCTTTCCTGTAAAAGCACAGAATCCCGAAATACCTATAATTACTGTACCGACAGTCATAGCCCATACTGTAACTATCCACTTCCTTGAAGTTGTCTTCTTTTCTTTCTTGTCTTCTTCCATTTTGCTATCCCAAAATAAAAATTAAGATAGCGGGGAAGTTCCCCGCATATCTTTACATTACTACGAAACGTGCTTCGTATTCGAGTGTTGTCGGTGTAGTTCCGGCATAAGAAATTGTTGCTTCGTAACTTTCTTCAGTAGACTGCAATTCGTCTCCGAGATACCAACCGCTGAATGTAAAGCCTTCAACAGCAATTGCTGTAAACCAAACTTTGTCACCATTTTCAACAGAAGAGATGTTGTAAGGGGTTGCCTTACAACCGGCAGAAACTGCACCTGTGCCTGTAACTGTAGTTTTAATTGCAATTGCAGGAGCAGGAATTGCTACCTTAATGTTTGTAACTGTTCTCTGAATAAGACTTGGTTCATCAGCCTTTGCTTCTGCCAATGCAACAATAGCATCTGCGAGAGTTTCAGCGGCTACAGACATATCTGTTGAGTCAGCATAACTTGCCTTATACTGATTGAGAGAAGTGATTGTTGCCATTTATTTCTCCTTCACAAACTTGGAACAAATCTCAACAATTGCTGTTTCTGCAACAGGAATTGATGCAAGAATAGCAGGCATACAAGGTGGCTCAACAAGAGCAACGGTTGCCGATGCAATTGCACAAATACCGCCTGTAACACCAACTACAAAATTAAAAACCTTCTTAGACATATTAATGCCCCCCTTTGTTTTTATTTTATAGGCAAGAATAAATTCTGTCTATAATTATTCAACTTCAATCACGATAATAACATCGCTTGCACCCGCAAAATGCGCTTCAAGAGCAACCCTTATTTCGTTTTCATAACTTGCAAGAGAACTGTCTAAAGTGATTGTAAAAATTGCTTTTTTGTTGGATATGCTATACACTACAGTATATCCTGTTTCTGTACCTGTTATTTCACTTATAATCCGTTTTATTTCGGGAACAGTATACAGGTCGTCAAAATAGATAGAGACATCTATAAGAACGAATGGCGGTGTAACAAACACGTTGTCAAAAGCAACTTGAAGCGAATCTCTGTAATCTGCCGATGTTGCGGCTAAATATATAACTATTTCATTTACATATCCGGGTTCATTATTAAAAATAATGGCATATCTTGTTGAATCTATAAACAGTTCTATTACACTTGCTATATTTTTTATAGAGTGAGTCTTTCTGAGAAGGGTAATTGCATATAAATATTGTTTATACAATGAGTCTGGAACAGGGGTGTTTGTTGTTTCTCTGTAAATATCATCAAGGATACCACCGTCATTTCTATCATGTTCAACACCATCTATTACAATTGGTATTGAAGTTGAAAATCCGTGTAGTTGCCCATCTAACATAAAGTCTGTGCTGTCAAACTCAAAAGAGTCGTATGGTTTGACTATATATGGTCGAGGAAATCCTAAGACAATACCTAGTTCATCTAGCCACTTTCCGTAAAGAGTGTTTATATCAAAGTGTGTTATAAAATCCAAGAACTCTTGGTCTGTTTCGTATACGTGGTCTATACCATATCCAAAAGCCTTTGCTATATCACCCTGTATCTGTCGTGCAAGATACGGAAACTTATCATTCTGTACATCAATACTAATTGCCATAAAAGTCTCCTTAGATAGCATTTACAATTACATTGTCAGCATTGAATACGCAGTATTCAGTTGGACTTATGCTACTCATCATTCCACCCGGAGAACCAACACTGCAATCTATAATAGTACCATATCCAAGGTTCTGTACCCATTCAGAAACCATCTGAGAAGTTACATTTTCTCCACAGGCAAGTGTTCCGCTGTGAGCAGACACCGCAGATTTTACTGCACCGTCTGCGCCTACAGCCATATCAGAACTTTTCATTGTTACATAAATAACAACAGGTATTTCCTGTGCATAATCAAAGTTTAACGTAAGAGGTTGCTGTCCTAAAAGGTACTCTTCTTGCTGTTCTCCAACAGTAGCAGGCATATCGAGATAGTTGTAGTAAGTCTCTGCAATTTTTCCTGCATAATCAAAACCTTTTATAGAAAGATATGACTCTCTTGGCGGAATAGTTATAGAACCTACTTTACTAGCATCTGTTGCAATGCAAGTAATTGAAAAATCTCCTGTGTATGTAAAAGATGTATTAACAGGAATGTTTATATCTTCTTTGTCTACAGAAAATAACGTAACTGTTATCTGTTCTGTAGGAGATAAACTCAACGCTCTTAACAAAACCCACTGTTTGTTTAGACTTGAATCTGTAAAAATTGCTCCTGCTTCAATTACTGCATCTTCATCGTCAATGTTTGTTATTAAAGCATCCACCCTTGAAGATGTGTTGTTTCCTATAGTCAAATTATCTTCTACACTTGAATTAAACCAAATGGTACAAGATTCAATACCGCTGAGTTGTTCTATTGCTTTCTTTGCCTGTACAATAAAATTAGTTGCATCCGTTCCTTGGGATATGCGGTTTCTAAGACTTTGTATAGATTCAATATCAGAACCACCGGAACTGTTTGTGAATGCTTCACATGATATTGGAAGAGAACCAACGTAAGTAAATAAAGTCCCAATTGGAATATTAAACTCTCCGTCTGTAGTTGTATATAGAGTTAAATATTGCTGTGAATAAGGGGCTAATGTAATCTTTTTATTTGAAACCCAAGTTTTGTTTGCGTAGGTTTCTACGAACTCAGAACCAAAAGGCAGTTCAATTGCTTCGGAACTTGTGTTTGTTATAATAATTGTAATATGCGAAGGTGTACCATTACCTCGTTTTATTCCTGCTATAGAAGCCAATACCAAAACTTGGTCATCTTCACAACTCTGAGGGTCAAGGGCAGCATACGCCTTTGCAAGTTTTTCTTGCCAAGAAGTATGCAGTTGACCGCAAGCCAAAGCAAAAAGCCAAGCAGGGTTTGCAACATTCTGTTCTAACTGAGCAATCTCCGAACCTGTAGAGTCCATGATGTTGTTCTCGTTAAGAAGTTCGTTTGTTCTATTGATTATTGCAACCGCATTGTTATACGGTGTGTCTATTCTCTTTACTATATCCATTATACTTTTGTGACCTCCACCACAACTTTACCATCTTTATCTGTATATTTTGGCAGATATGATAAACCACCTGTCATATCAATTATTGACTGTCTTACCTGTGAATTAAGAGCCTGTGGGGAAATCTGATTTGTCATAAGTTCTACCCACTGATTTCCAACGGAAGGGTCTTGTGGCACAGTCCCACGCTGTAAATAAGTTGCAATATAAGAGCGTTGTTCAACCGCTTGATTATGGTCTACTATTTCGAGAAAACCTTTTGTTACTTTGAAATCCCACAGAGCAAGTTTATCTACCTCTGTGTCAATATTTGTCATAGCAAAATCCATACGTTTATATTCCTATGTTATTATATTTTCGTCAAGAAGAAGAGCCGTCTCCGTGTTTAATTTTATCATTTTCAATTTGTGAAAAATCCTCTTTTTGTGTATACGCTTCTATAGAAGCAATAATTCCCGCCTTAAATGAAGCACCACCATCTTCGGGAGTTACAGTAGCGGTTTTAATTCCATTTATTACAGAGTCTAGTCTACCTGTAAGTATATCCAATTGTTTTTTTAATTCGGGAGTTTTACACAGACCGCCAAAACTATCTCCATCTAACGTAACTGTTTTTTTTGAGTCAACAGAAACGTCTCCTTCTGTTTCTACAGAAATATCTCCTTTTGTTTCAACAGATATTACACCTTCTTCATCAATTTTTATTGTGGTTTTTACATTATCGTCACTCTCGTCTTTGATAAGGATACCACACATATTTATATTGCCATAAGGCAAGTAACAAGCCTCTCCTTTTTGTGGCTGTCTATTGTATTCTATTGTTTCAATAAAGTCTTTTGGACAAAGCAACAGTACGTTATCTCCAACTGCAGGTGTAATGAGAAGTTTGCATTTTGTCGTTCCTATATGCAGAAGCCTTACAGCCTGTATTACACTCTTCTTTCCCGAATTGTTAGTGTAATAAAGATTTACGTCTACATAGTTCTCATCGTGAACCTTGGTAATCACACCGATATTTATATAATTTGTAGAGTTTATAAAACCCCTCAGTGCCGTATTAATAGGCATTTGCTGATTGGCTATGTCTTTTATTGCACTCTCATTCATAAATAGCAGTCTCCTTTTTAGACCAAGTTTGTGCTTCTATACTTTCGTCAACAGGACCTTGTAACTTCATATAACTGTCTTCTGTAGTTGAAAACAGATATTCTATCTTTCCTGTGTTTCTAAACACAACAGGTTTGTCATCGTTGAGATAGTGGATAATTCGGCTACCACCTCTAGCGTTTTTAGAAGAACCAAACTTCTTACCCATAATAGCGTTGCTCTTAATTGAAACGTGGCAACCCGGTGTAATTCTGTCATCAAACATAGTTTCTACATAGATAACACATTCGCTACGAGTTGCGCTTTTTACAAAGTTAAGTGGAACTACAGGAGACTTTTTTTCTGCAACCGATGTTCCACTTAGAACTGTATATGTGTTTGTCTTTACGCTTACATAATTGTTGTTGTAAAAATCTTCAAAAGTATTTTCTTTATATCCTTCTGAGATTGCTATGTCTTTCCAATCTTTTGGAACAGGTGTTGAAACTCGCATAGAACCTCTGTCTATAACAATCTTAAATCTGCTATAAGAAAATCCATTTTGAGACGTCTCTGATATTTTACCATTCAACTGACGGATAAAATCTCCAATAGAGTATTCTCCCGAAGATAATAACACAGGAAGGTTTTCGAGCGGTTCGTCAATTTCAAGAAGAGAAATCTTTAATAGGTCATACAAATCGTTTTTATTACCTGCCTTTGTATTCTGTATAATACCTTCGTTATAAATCGAAATAAGTTCTTCACAAAGTTTCTTCAAAGGAACTTCAGAACCTTTTTTATTTTTTACGTCAGTAATTAAAGTGTTTGCATCAACTCCTGCCTGCAGAAAGTTTGCAGACCCGCCTGAAATATATAACTTTGTGTTATACATAGTTGTATCTTTTGAAGCAACAACACACTGAAATCGTATACATCTATTAGGCGGTTCTTTTTCTTGGTCTGCGTAAAGAACTCTATATAATACGGTATGACCATTTTTTAGTTTTTGGTTTACAACTGTAGCAGTTACAGTTTCTTCAAGCCCGGAATAGTACATTCTTGCTTTGATAAATCCAACGTATGCAATATCTACATCAAAAGCCATATTTTGTATTGATATATATGAGTCAATAGCGTATCCACCTTCGATAAAAATACCTTTAATTGTTATGGTTGGCTTCAAACCGTGTGCAGGCGTCTTTAACTTTCCGATATAATTCATATCTGTGTCGTAAAAGGTCAAGTCTATGCAACGGTCAAAATAGTATCCTATTTCTTTTGCTGTTTGAAAATCCATCTTCTACTTCCTTAAAACGAGAACGTTTGAATACGGCATTGACATAGACAGGTCAGTGTCGTTTATGTTGTCATTAAGAATAGCAAAAGCAAGTTCTCCCATAGCATTAAACAAAGTATTGTAGTGGATAATTCCACGTATTTCTTCGCTGAGATTTTTTAATACATAGAACCAACAAGCCTGTTCTTTTGAATAAAAAATCTGTAGTTCATAGTCTGTGCTTCCTGTATTAAGCGAACAAGAAACATTCTTTTTTACAGTAATCTCTCCATTGTCAAGTTCATTTAACATTCCATAGAAGGGTGTATCAGCAATAAGAAATGTTGTATGAAACCCATTATCATTTGCTACAATCTCTTTGATAACCTTCTGCTGAGAAGTAGAATATTCTGATAAATCTGCCATGTAAAACTCCTTAGAATACTAACGAACGAAGTGCTGTTCTACCAAGTTTTGAAGCGGTATAAACAGTGTTTACTCCGCCAACTGATGTTTGATTCCCCTGCTCATCTCCTGTTAAAGCCAAGAATCTAAACTCTTGTATTTCTAAATCTAACTCTACAAAGTTGTTATTCTCTGCTACTGTTTTAACATTATAACTCTTAATTAGGCAAGGTACAGTTTCTCCTTCTCTTGTGTTAAACTTAAACGGTCTTCTCGCTTCTGATATATATTGAAGGGTCTGCTTGAGAACTCCGTTTAATGTTTGAGTTCCAAACTTGCTTCTGAAAGACTGTAACGTTGCTTCGGGTAAATATCCGTTTATAACGTGTCCAATTGAAGTATTCATGTTTAGACCTGTATATCCGTGGATTCTCCACTTTCGTGGATTTACAACGATATTATCTGCAACCTTTACAAGAGCACCTGCAATATCATCGCCCGGAGTTGCATCTTTAGAAGAGTCGCTTCCAATTCCACCTACAAGAACCTGTTCACTAATGTCATTACTTCCACTTTCTTCATACACATCAGGATATAGTGGAATGCCAAATTTGAACATATCCAATAACTGAATGACAACTGCAAATACTTTTTCACGGTTTGACAGTTCATCTGCACTTTTCCTAGAAGCGTATAATCCACCGATTGTTGGAAGGTTAAAATACTGACCTGCACCAACAAGGCTTGGAGAAGTTAATGTTTTAAGTCCACTAAGTCCATTCATATCTACTCCTTATTGTACTGCGCCAACAATTTCTTGGCTACCAAGAACAGTTCCTGCTTGGTCTGTAAGCGTAAGTTTGAATCTTACTTCACCAAAGTCTAGTTTTTTGTCAGCCCCAGCAAGTTCTTCCATACTTGGTAGTTCAAAAGAACTTATATATTCTCTTCCCCATCTATTAGAATCAAAACTTTCCTTTAGAGATTTAAGAGCCTTATAATAATCTTCGGGAGTCTTATAACTAGTTGGGTCAAAAAGGTAACTAGCAACACTTTCATCTTCTTTTAAGTCAAACTCTCCGCCACTTCCAAACAAATCAACAACCCACCTTCCAAACTCATCTGTTTGCATAAGTTGATTTATAGCGGCATATTTTCGTTGGTTCTTACTATAATTATACGCTTCAAGTTTCTTTAGAGCCTTTTCATAAGCCTTCGCTTTTTTGTCTCCACTCATGGATTCGTATTTATTTGGTAAGAAGTCTTCTACGGTTTTATCCTTAAACTCAGAAGGGTCAAACACAAGAGAGGATAAGAACTTCATGTCGTTAATATTTCCAAATACTCCCATTTTCATAGCAGTTTTGAAAGCGTCTATGCCTGTTTTGCCACCATATTCATAATTTGCTATTTTTCTTATAAACGGATTTGCACTATTAGGGTCTAACTCTCCTTTTATTAAAGCATCTCCTGCTTCTCTCGCAAACCTTCTTGATTTTAGACTCTCGATATCCCCCTCTTTTTCAACAAAAGGATTTAGCAGGTATACAGCATCTAATACATCGTTTACAGAAGAAGCGTTTTTTAAGAGTTCATTTGCTTTCTTTGCCCGTTCATTATAAGTTCCAAACACTTTTCCATCACTAGATGTTTTTGAAATCCAATTTTGGTGTGCAGAACTCTTGATTGCTTCCGGTGCAACATCAGAAGAGTAGCCTCCGGTTTCGTCTTTTTCTCCTACTGTTTTTGTCATTTTTTTATTAAGCCATTCGACAAAACTTGTAAGAGTATTTGTGACAGTTTCAAATGCAGGTGCAAATGTTACTGTAATAGTATTTTTCAAATTTTCTAAAGCAGTATGGAAGTCACCAAGCGCTTTTACTGCATCGTTTGTTTTTGCAGTTAAATCCTGTGGGCTTAGTGCAGAACTTCCTGCGTTCATTAATCTTTCTGCTACTGTAAATCTATCGCTAAGTTCTAATTTAATGTTCTTGTTATAGTTAGCCACTATAGCGTCTATCATTTCTTCGCCAAGAACATTCTTTAATGAGTCTATTACTTGTCCTTTTGTTATATCATCTGCTTCATTCAGTTTCTGTAATTGAGTCTCTATTTTCTTCATTACGTCTAACTGAATATCTGTAGCAGTTTTACCTTCTCTTTGCCCTGTAAGAAGTCCTGCAACTGTCAAATCAATGCCAAAGAAGTCTTTTAGACGCTGAACATCTATTGTTGTTCTAGCGTCAACGTTTCTTCCCGACATAGCGGCTGTCCACATCTCAGTTATTTTACTAGAGAAATAGTCAACGCCCTCTTTACTTACTGGTGTGTTTTCACCAAGATTTCTTACCCCTGCATAAAGCATTGAACGAGTCTTATCAACATTTGCTCGCATAGCACCAACCGGGTCTGTTGAAAAGAAGCCTAACTCTTCATTGATGTTATTATTGCGAGATGTTGCCGTGTCTGCTCCAAACTTCCACGCTTTTATAAGACCGTCAATCACCTTTTTTATAGCGTATATAGTTGCAAGAATCTTGCTCCAAGTGAGTAACTTATCCTTGAGTTCAATGTTATCTTTTTTATTCAAGTCAGCCATGTGCTTTTCTTGCCATGGAGACATTGAAATTTTTTCTTCTACAGCAGGAAGTCCTATAGGTGCTCTGTTATTAAACAGGTTGTTCCAAGTGTTATACATACCAATAGCACCCATAGGGCTATGGATTTGATTAAAAATATCGTATGTTTCGCTAAATGGTTTTCCTGCCTTTCTCTTATAAATAAGGTCATTAAATATATCGTTATGACTAATGTTGTAGTTTATTGCGTCAACTTGGGCTCTTGTATAAAATTCAGAAGGTGACCAATTTGATACGTTTCTACCTGTTCTAACTAATCCACCGGAACTTACAATTGTACTAGGCACTCCATAGTTATTTCCACCAACCATGTATCCATCGTATGTACTGCCAATAAGGTTTGGATTTGTTGAATATGGATTGCCTACCATTTTAAGTCTTGAGTAAGCGTTACTTCTATACTCCGTAAAAGAACTTGGTGTATATCCTATCTGTAATTGAGATGCCTTTTTAAGATAATCGTCAAGTATTCTGCTTGACATATATATAACACTGTTTAGTGTGCTTTCAAATTTACGAAGAGTTTGTGTTGTTGTAACAAGCGCAGTGTTTAATACCTGTGTACTAGGAACTCCAAAACGGTTAGAACCACTGTCGTAAGCAGAACCAACCATTTTGAATCCTTGACTGTACTCATTTGCAACCTGCTGTAACAGCGGAGATGTTTTTGTAGTAGAACGCAATTTTTCATAAAACTTATTTAACTGCTGTTCAGCCGGAGAAGTATCCAATCCAACTGTGAACGACACATCTGTTTTATTCATTATGAACTTCTCCTTTTATATAATAAATACTTCAGACCCGAAACCATTTCTTCTACTGTGTCGGGTTTGCAGTGAAAGTTTTCTACATACATATAGAACCAAGCACTATAGACATTATCCACGTATTTCTTAAAATCGGCAATATCTTTGTTCGCTTTTGCTTGCTCTATTATCGCAGAAAGTCCACCTTTGCTTGGCGCATTAGTGGACTTTTCTGAAAGCGTAATTTTTGCGAACTCTGAAATTACGCTGTGTATTTTTTTAAGAATCTTGTGTATACAACTGTAACAAGATAACGAAGCGCCATTGGGTCTTGATTGAAACCGTCAATAGCCCACCATTCAATACCGTTGTTGATTGCAACATCAAAAGTCTTCTTGTCGTCTTTGTAAACAGTAACCTTACAACCCTGCAAGAGTTCCTTTACAAACTGAGCACGCTCTTCAAAAGAACCTGCATTGTCGATAACACTAAGAACTTTTGTTGCGTTCATAGTTTTCATATTACCTTCAATGTCTACCGAATAGCGTTCCAAAGGGTCTTTTTCCTGTGCCTTTACAACCTCAGCCAAATCGTCTGTCAAATCTTTGTAAGTTATTTTCATACAACCTTACCTCCGTTTTATATTATATAAAAATTAAGAAGAGGGGCAAGAAGCCCCTCGTTCTTTTATGCACCGAGCAATTCGTTGTAAGCAGGTGAGTCAGAGTCTGTGTAGTTAGAATATGTCAACTGAACGTTGTAGTCCGGTACATCATTACCCGCAAGAGTAAGTGGTGGAATATTCTTAATACAAACTCCCGAGAAAATCATTTTATGAACAGCACCGTTCATAAGCCATGAAAGTTCAAGAGTACCGCCAACATCGCCCTGTGAGCGAACGTAGTCGAATACTGATACACAGTCACCGTCATTCAAACCGCCCGCTGTACGAGAAGCATTGAAAGCAAGTGTACCTGCTTTACAGATATTTGTAAGGGTGATAGAGTCACCATTTACCAATGGGATAACTTTTGAGTTATCAATCTGCTGAGAAGCAGAAACGATAACACTTTCAAGTTTGAAACCTACAAGGTAAATAGCACCATTACTGTCAATACCTGTATACTGAGCATCGTTCTGTGCAAGTGTTTTCAATACCGGTGAAGTATACTTCGCAGAGAAGTTACCTACAGCCTGTATTGTCTGTTTAAGTGCACGACCTACATAAGAACCATCTTCTCTTTTGGCTGTATCATAGCCATCAAGAATAATTGGTCCTGTCGAAGTAGCGTTTGCAGAAGGTGTAGTAATAGCCATTTAGTCCCCCTTATGCTGATACTGTCAAAGTACCGCTGATTTTGACCTTTCTTACATTATCCACATAAACTCCCTGCCAAGCATTTGGAATTGAGATTGTGTGTCCATTTGTCTTAGGAAGGTCAGTGAAAGAAGGAGCGGTCATTTTGAACTCTGTAATTCTTTCGTTTCTTACCTGTCCTGCGATATTTGCTTTTACAGCGTCAAGAAGTTCACTATAAGTTCTTGCGTTCTTCAGTGCTCTTCCGCTTGTAATTACTGTCGCACAAGCAACTCTGTTCATAAAGTTGAGATATGCAACAATCCACTCAGCAGTAGTACAATTACTAAGAATTGTCCAACCACCAAAGTTTGTCAACTGCATTGTTCCGTTTCCGACTGGCTTGAAGTAATTAATTCTAACTCCTTCAAAGTAGTCTGCAAATGTTGCACTTGCTCCAACAAGTACGTCTGTGCTCGTATCAGCAGTAGGCATAACATTCTGAAAGTTTACAGCAGTCATATCAAAAGCGTTTCCTACAGGAACTCCGCTTTCGTTTGTGCTTGAAAGGGTTTTTCCCAACTGATAAAGAGCAGGGCTGTATCCGATAGGGTCTCCGTTTGCGTCAACGAATACGTTGGCATCTTCCGGTGTTCCTGTTACCATAGCAGGGCGGGCAAATACAGTTGCATCCATTGAGAATGCAGTGATAAGACCGAGAGTACCTGCTGTTGTAGTTGTTGAAGTTCCCTTTACGTTTACAGGGTCAACAGGCATATCAATAAGAACTGTAGTAAAGTCCTTATCCAAAGCGGACTTGATATTTGTAATGGTATCACCTGCACCTGCTGAGAGAGCATAGTCGGTTGTTGTACCGTCTGTAGTGTTCCACTCCAAATCAAGATAAGTAAAGTAACCGTAGAGTTTGTAGTTTGCAAGTTCTGTTGAAGGAATGATATAAACCTTAATGTCTGTACCATACTCAAACAGAGAAGCAAGATTGCCCTTTACGATTTTCTTTTCCGCATCTGAGAGATAGGCGTAGTCGTCAAGAACATCTGCATAGTTGCTCTTTTTAACTACAGGATAAACCGGTGTGTCACCACCGAATGACGAGAAACGGTCTGTTACATACAGAACGTTCTCGTAGAAGTTGCCACCAACAGTCGCAGTTCGTACAACGTCTGTACTGATTGAGACATCCTGCTGAGCAACTGAACCGTTAAAGTCGTTCATTTTATTTCTCCACTTTTAACGTTCCCTCAAAGTAAATGAGGTCAGTTAAGTAATCTATAATCTCTTCTTTTGTAATTCCTGTAAGGACACTAAAAGAAGCCAAATATGACATTTCACCATTGTATCCATCTTGCTGAAATGGAACAGTGATTATATCCCTTTGTCCAAGCAGAAGTTCACTGTCGTATTCTAAAAACTGAGCCTGCACATCAGTGCGTTCATCCCAAAACAACAAAGAGTCAGCCCATTCTTCTGCGTGTTTTCCTATAAACTGTATTCTAACAGTTGATTTAATTGTTGCATAGTGCGTAGTAACAGCATTTTCTTTTTTATATTCTGTATCAGAACTATTTACAAGACGTTTCTGTTTCTTTTCAATGTAATAAATCGCATAAGTATCTGTAAGAGAAATCTGCTGTGGGTTTACAAAGTTACCCTTGCGTGGTATAACAAACTTTTTCATTTCTTCCCACTTCTTTCCGAAGAGACACTTTGCTATAAAATCACCTAAAACTGCATTACTTAAATACATTACGATAATACCTCCGCATGAATACACTCTACTAACTGTCCTGTAGCATACAGAGTTTGTGTTCCGTATCCCGCATAGTTCTTTTTATATTGAGTCTCCGTTTTTACAGGTGGCTGTTGTGCAAGTACAGTGTCTATAAGTCTTGGAATACAAACATTTTCTAGTTCATATCCAATTGCATCCCAATCAACCCACCAACCGTGAAGACTTCTGTCATACTGCATATTTTCATTTACAATCTGTTTTGCATATCCACCGGTATTTTCTGCAATAATTTCGTGCAAGTCGTACATAAAGGTTCTTGGCTGTCCACCTCTGTAATCACCTTTTATCTGCATATCTGCGAGTTCAAAACTGTCTCCCGAAAATTTACTGTATTCACCGTCTCCGGAATGGTCTCCGTCTACAGTGATAACAAGTCTTTCGGGATTGAGTACCATAGCAGTACCTCTTCTATATCTTTCAAAGATATCATCGAAGTCCTGCGTTACGCTATAAACTGCCAAAATTACCTTCCTCTAGTTCGGGAGTATAGTCCTTAGTGCCATCGTTACCGACAACCTTTTCAAGAACTGTTTCCCAATAACCACCTTCACGATTAAACTGTGCAATTTTCATAGGGCGGTAATACTCGTTATCAATCTTTACAAACTCTGTTGCAATATCGAGTTTTGTATAAGACCAAAAAGTATATCTCTGTCCAATATCAAGAAGCGGAAGTTCTTTCGCTCTCTTCATATCAATGTATTCGTTAGTTGTCTGACGTATACCTTGTATCTTCTTTTCAAAGTTCAAGGTATAACCCGACACTCTATCGTCTTCGTGAGTATATATTTCAAATGTTTCAAACAGTTCGGGAAAGAACCCGAGGAACTCTCCGTATACTCCACTCATTAGAATAACTCTCCGCCATACACACCCATCATTTCCGGTGCGTAATGTATCATTTCAGCCGCCTTCACTCCAAACTGATTTGTTCCAAGCGCTTCATAAGAAGCAGGAAGATTCATTTTTCTGAACTGAAGGTTTACACTCTTAATTGTTTTAGAGTTCAAAGGCATACCGCCTGTACCCATAACTCCATTGTTCAAACGAAGTGGAAACAGGTCTGCTAAATACCACATAATGAGGTAATTCAAAACAAGTTCCCGCTTAGCAAGCCTCACTTCTGAAGGAAGTGGAGACCATAACTCAAAGACGCCATACCACATAGCGGTAACAGCATCTTTCGCTTCTTCAAACTCGGCTTCTGTTAAGTCGATTATGTATCGAGAAAACTTAAAGTTAATAAATGCTAATGCGGGAACTTTCATAGGAAATCCTTATTTATTGCCTTTCTTAGAGGTCTTTTTGTCTTCTGTGTCAGCAGGTGCGTCAACTGTTGTTGGAGCATCTGAATCAATTACTGTAGCAGTTTCCTTTCCTGTTGCCTGTGCTTCTGCAAGTTTTGCTTTAAGTTCAGCAACTTCTTTTTCAAGGTCTTTAATTTTTGCGTTGTCTGACGCAATAATCTCTGCAGGAGTAGAATATTCAGAAGGTTTTACCAAAGAAACAGAAATTGCTCCTTTTTCCTTGAGACTAGCAAAGAAATAGTCTTTTTCCATTTCTTCAAGTTCTTTTTCTTCTACCGCAATAACTCCTTTTCGTTCGAGAATCTTACCGTTCGCAAACTGAAAAGCCATCTTTTTTGTATTTACAATATATTTTGTTGCCATCTGTTTCTCCTTAGAATAAGCCCCCGCTTTGGGCGAGGGCTATTGACGTTATACACGCTTACCGAAGCCGGAAATAACCTTAACACTTTCAGTAACCGGTGCATAGATACCTGCGTATCTGCGGAGCATACGGTGCTGTGTGTTAATCTGTCCCGGAATAACAGGATAAACAAACTCTTTAAGAGGCATACCCTGCAAGATAACGTTCTTGCGTGTATCTTCCGGTCCAAGTCCAATTTCCGGTGCAGTAATAACCATATAGTCGTATGCGTTCTGATTGTAGTCAGTGTTAGCATCGAGAAGTGGGTCTGCGTAGAACTCAACTCTTGGAATCTTACCTTCCTTAGTCTCACCTGCGATGTAGTTCTCATTGAAGATAGCCAATACTGACTTAGCCTCATAAGCATCACTGTAAGGCATAGAAGAGAGCAAGTTGTAAGCGTAGGTTGAAAGACCAACCTTTACGTGGTCGAACTTGTTGTAAGATGTTGAGAAGAAGTCATTGATAATCTTTGACAACTTCTGATATGCGGTAGAACCCTTAGTTGTGTTTGTTGTGTCAGCAAGAATATCAGCAAGAGCATCTCCCGAAGCAGTTGCAGTAATTGTGTTGACATTGAACAGACCAACAGTATCAGTATCATCGTTACCGTAGTAGGTAAGATAATCTGTGAGCATCTGAAGCATATAGTTAGCATACTTGATTTTGCCCTGAATGAGTTTTTCACCAAATGGATTTCCACCTGCTACCTTAGCACCTTCGAGTTCTTCTACTGTGAGAGTATAAGTTACGAAGATGTTGATTACAGGAGCGGTCATAAATCCACTCTTAGCCATTACGTCTTTCGACATATTTCCATCCGGGCTACCTGCGTTGAGTGGTCCAAGTGGTCCACCTGCATAATCTGCAAGGTAGAGGTTCATTACTTCACACCAAGGGTTTGTTCCCTGTTCCAACTTAACGAGGTCAGAAGCGTGAGAGTAAAGAAGTGGGCGTTCAAATACATCCTTGAAGATGCCCTGTGCCCAAGGAGCAATAGCCTGTGCTGAGAGATAATCCGGTGCGGCATCTCCTACATAAGCCTGTTTTGCTACCTCATCCCACTTGCCTGTCATACTGTTCCATTTTGGAGCAAGAACTACAGACTTAGGGTCTTTTGCAAACTGAGCCTTCAACTGTGTAGAAGCAATCAGATTGCCAATGTGTGAAGAGTCTCCAACATAGATAGAGTCTCTTGCGTGAGCAGGTGTCTTGAACTGTGGGTCAGAAGCAAGACCGATATGAAGTGTCATATCAGACATCTGACTACGAGCATCGACAGCCTGTGAATTGATGAAGTTGTATGCTCTCTGAGCAAGTCCTTCACAACCTTTTCCTGCGATAATTTTCATTTAAGTCTCCTTAGAACTGTCCGTCAAGATAGATAAGTACGAGACCTGTGTCGGGGTCAAGTTCCTTTACCTTGGCATTGATTGCTGTGTTTCCTGTAGAAGTTACAGTAAGAACACCTGCGTCTGTTGAGTAAACTGAGTCACCAACAGTAGGTGTGTCATTTTCATCAAGTTTTACCCAAATTGCACCCTGATAGAAAGCGTCAGCAGGAGTCTGATTAAATACATAATCAGCATGTCCCGGAAACTGTTCGTTTACCATTGGGCGATTGAGCAAGATACCACGGAAAATATCCGGTGTAACTGATGAACCACCAATTGTTACGGCTTTGTTGCCGACAAAGAACTTTGAAGGGTCAGTAGAAACGGCAAACAGAGCATTACCGAAGTATGCTGTATTTACGTTGTCAACTGAAATAATTCCTCCTACAGTTCTAGTTCCGCCATTTTCTACATAGGCTGGCATACCCGGTGTAACGCCCTTTCCTTTGAAAGAAACGCTAAGACCATTAGCAAATGTACTCTGCATTTTTATCTCCTTCCCTTCAACTTTGCGAAAGCATCGTCAAGGCTATATCCTGCATTTACAGCAGAAAGTGTCTGTGTGTACTGTGGAAGTGAAGCCGAGTCAGAAACACCCTCTACAGGTTTTTCATCTTCTTTCTTCTCTTCTTCAGCAGGTTTCTCGTCTGCTTTTGGCTCTTCAACAGGCTTTTCATCAGCCTTTGGTTCTGCCTTTGCTTCAAGCAGACTGTCCAACTTTTTAGAAATTGCGTCAAGAGCATCGGCAAGTTTTGCCATGTCTCCGCAACCATCTTCCTTTTTCTCTTCTGCCGGTGCTTCTTCTTTCTGTGATTCAGCAGGAGCAGGAGCAGGTGCGGGAACTTCATCCTGTGCAGGAGTCTGAGCAGGTGTCTGTTCCTTCTTTTCTTCTTCCATTGGTTTCTCCATAATCTCCGAATTGGCATCGGAGTCAAGTGTGTTGTAACTCTCTTTGATACATCTCAAAGCCTCTTCTGCGACTTCTTTATCTTCGTCTTTCAGAAGAGGAATGTCTGCGATATAACGCAAGAGTTTCTCCTTTTCATCAGAATCGGGTAAATCATCGCAATAACCTACAAGCGAAGCAGTCTTCGCCTTCAGTCCTTCATCATCAATATTTTGTAACGTAGAGCCGATTTCGTCAACTACGCTTTCAAATGATTGATTGTCAGTTCCATCCATTACGCCTGTCAAACGCTTTTTAATAGCACGTATCAAGCCCGAATGAATAATCTTTTTCATATTGCTTCCTCCGTCAAGGATTTTCATATCTTTTCCACCTCTAGCCTCATGGACTATAGCAAGGTGATTTATGCAATTTATTTTAGTGCATAAGATTTCATAAGGCTCACCGTTTGGTGCAACGCCCGGTTGCCATTTGTTGTCAGAAAGATAGCCGGGTGATAATTCATTATATTCGGGCAGGTTGTCGTCATTGTCAATATCAAGTGTTGAACAGAGTGCAACTTCACCTTTGTGTCTTTTAATGGCAACGTCATCAGATATGTGACCTATAATAGCAGGGTCAGACTGAGTATAAAGCCACTTGTGGTCTACTCTGATAGGAGCGTTCTTAAACATTTCCTTTGCGCCTTCAAGTACGTGAGAAGGTCTATAAACAGAGAAGACTTTCTGATTTTTATATTCTCTTGGTATTTCGTGAAGCATTAAACCTGCAAGTTCGTCTGCAAGATAATATTGAATACCGCTACGAGCAATTACTGCGTGGTGCTTTTTCATACAGGTCTCCTTCCTTGTTCCTTGTCTTCGGGAACACCTGTTTCATTTTCCCCTTCGGGTCTTTCGGTGTTCTCCTTTATCTGTTTTTCGTTTTCAGAATTAAAGATTGTTGACATATCACTTGGCATTTCAACTTCACCGATAACCTTACTAACGATATTAACAGCAGAGCCTTTGTCGAAACCTGTAACATAGAGCAACTGAATTGCCTGTGCCATTTTCAAAGCAACGTCTGCTTTCTTCTGTGGGTTTGAAACAACAGGTGTATCGAAAGAAATCTTAATAGAACGATACTTGTCAAGGTCTTTCTGTCCTCTGCAACCAAAGTAAGAGATTGCAAGAATAGGAATAAGTTTCTGTACACAAGGAGCAACAACCTGCTGAATGAGTTTGATTGTTTCTGACTGCTTGAGCATAACATCGTCTTCAGACTTGTTGAAGATTCCGTTTGGCATAGAGTAGAACAGAAGACTTTCCGGAAGTCCACTCTTAGCGGCTACATCTTTTCGGATAGCGTCAATAAGTGAATCAAAGCCACTGTAGTTTCTGTTTACAACAGAAATCTCTCCGTAAGAGTTGATTGCCTTCGGATTGAGAATAGACCAATCACGCATTTCTCTTTCGTTCTCTTTCTGCCAAGCCTTAGCCGCCTTGACACCGTTCTGTGCGATAATACCGTCAAGTGGCAGTGTGTGTACAAGAAGGCTCATCTGCTGACACATAATCGGCAGAGACATAGCCATAATTTCATAACCAATAAGAGACTTTGCCCAACCGCAAATATCACTTGCACCCCAACCTAACTGTCTGA
>Ga0310691_10000934_pt1 | contig 49078 bp, 95 predicted proteins | sample 176DNAGHGlowgp2_FD_203887 | JGI IMG/M metagenome (GOLD analysis project Ga0310691, IMG submission 203887) | Sheep rumen microbial communities from Palmerston North, Manawatu-Wanganui, New Zealand - 1766 DNA GHGlow gp2 (v2) (version 2) | ecosystem: Host-associated > Mammals > Digestive system >... | reverse complement strand
CTTTTTGTCTAGGTTGAAACTTATTGCATAAGCCTTTTTACCCTTAACAAAGTATGCTCTACCTTCTTCAATTATGTACATAAATGCACCTCTTATCCGTTAGTTACTAGACGAGCCATATAAATGTTCTTAGGTTGATATACAATAGACCAGTTAGCAGTAGTTCCTAATTGAGCGTCAGTTGGTGAAACTGGTAAGTTTGCCATTTCAAAACTGAAACCATAAGGTAAGATTGTTTCTCTATATCTTGTAGCTAAGCAGTCCATACCACCATTCTTAACTTCATCTCTCCATTGAGAAGATGGGTGGTCTACTGGAGCATTTGCGTGTCCTATTGCACCTCTACCAAAGCAATAAGTTACATATTCAGGTAAGTTAGTTGTAGAGTTAGTTGAATGTGGTACTTCGTCGCAAATTAATACTAACATATTACCACTTCTACCAACCTTAACGTCTCTTTCTTGACCGTTTGCGTCATTGTATTTGAAATATTCAAGTACATTGAATTGAGATAGTCTATTAGCAACTTGTGAGTGCATAATTGCTAGTGCAAAATCATCTGCAGCGTCACCATTAGCTTGAACTGCTAAATCTCTTAATGTAGTTAAACCAATTTTGTTAGCGTCTGTAGCTGTTGAAGTAGAACTTGCTATATTCATCTTATGGTTTTCCCAATCAGCGAAATCTCCACTTCCTTGAATACCAAATATTGCTTCTAGAATACTAATAAGAAGTGTTTGTCTTTTCTTTGCTTCCCATTTTTGTATTCTATTTAAAATGTTTCTCATTGGGTCAGCACTTGAAAAGTCAGAAACGAAATCTCTATCTGTCCAACCTTTTGCTCTTCCCCAAACAACTCCGTGTTGTTGTCCTGCAGCGTCAACTTCGTCTAGAACAATATTAGTGTTACCATCGTAGTTAACATAATTTCCATCTATATCTGTATAGAATGGTAAAGTATAGAAGTTCCCTCCTCCTGCAATCATTCTCGCTATTTCAGCGTCCTCAACCATTACACCACTTTCAATTAATACTGTAGATGTAGGGTCTTTTTCACTTGTGTATGCTCTGTTAAATATTTCTTCGTCATAGTAATATCCTAGACCAGTAACAGAACTATTAATCTTTTTAGCCATAGTTTAATTTCCTCCTTAATTTAAGAACTCTTCGGCTTTCTCAGGGTTCTCTCTTTTAAATTCTACTTGTTCAGACATAGGTAATTTAAAGAATTTTTCTTTTGTCATACCTTCATCTTCTTGTGGAATATTTGAAGCTACTGGCTTTACATCTAAAGAAGCGATATTATCTTGAACTTTCTTAGTTGTATTAGCAATAATTGTGTCTAATCTTGTTTTTAAGAGATTTGCACTTGTTAAAGATACCTTTTCATCGTCTGTTACCAAACTATTGATAAGTTCATCTTCTACATCGTAACCTGCTAGAACTTCTTTCACTTTAGCTCTATTGTAGACCTTTCGTGACTCTGATAAGTTCTTCTCAGTTTCTTTACGCATTGCCTCAACTTTTTCTTGTTCAGACATATTTGCTTTGTTAATCTCGTCTAATTGTCTTTGCAATTCTAGATTTTGATTAATTAAGTCTTGCTTCCCTTCTACTTCATTTTTTAATAGTTTATTTTCGCTATTAATGTTATGAAATGTGTTAAGTAAGTCTGTGACTTGCTCTTCTGTGTAGCCTTTAGCTAACAATTCCTCTCTTTTCATTTTATCTCCTCCTATTACACTAGTTTTACGGTTCTAGCAACCCAAAAGAGTTGATTGGTACTCTTTTATTAGCACCATTGAATAGATAATTCTAACAATCAAGCCGTTATCGTGCAATGACACTTGTATAGGAATTGCACCTATATATCTACTCAATGCTACTAACAAATAGTAGCACATTTGATAGGTTTATTATTCGTTTTGTAAGTTAGTTTGCTCTATCCTTACAATATCGTTATTTTGTGTGTTTGCCTCATCTTTTATAGAAGCACTATTTTGCCCATTGTTTCCACTTTTATTTCCTTGTTGGCTTTGTTGAGGGCCGAATAACTTTTCTTGCTCTTGTGTTATTGCATTAGGGTCTCCAAATAAGTTAACAACAGAATTTGCTGTACTTCTTGGTATATCACAAGCAAGTAAGTTCATAAGTCCTTGTGTCTTAACAAGTAAGTTTTCTGACATATCTCTTTGGAATTTATTATCTATATCAAATGCTTCTAGCGTCTTAATTTCACTATCTGCAGTTTGCTTACATATTTTAAGCATTACTTCTAATGTTTTCATATCGGCAACACCAAACATTGTTACATCACCCTCAGCTCTAATTCCTGAAGATGTGAACCCTTGACCTGTTAGTTTTGCTTGACCTGTATCTCCATAAGTAACACTACCATTCTCTCCTGCCATTGGAACACCTAAGATTTGATGTAAAGCAGTTAATAAACGCATATAGTAAGTTTGTGTATCTGTTGCATTTAATCTTCCTTGAAGTAAGTCTACACTTGCTTTCTTTTGCTCTGTTGAGTTGATACATACAGCACCTAAGTTTTTAATATCGTCTAAATCTTCTTCACTTACTGTAGCATTTGTGAATACTAGGATAGCATTAACAAATTGCTCCATATCATCTTTATCTAGACTTTCTAGATAGTTTATATCGTCGAATAAAGGTTTACCTATCTCAACCATAGATATTCTCTTTTTGTTAAGATAATACTCTGTTATAATATGCTCCCCCCATAATAATGGTTCAGGCTCTTTTACTCTTTTTAGAGTTCCACCTTTATCGTTATATGTTAAAACGAAATCTCTAAAATATACTTGATACTCTTGATATAGTTGAGGCTCTACTAATTGCCCTCTATCGTCTGTTTTAGATGTTGGTATTTGCATATCTGTTACGATATATGCAAATAATTGCTCGTTACCAAGTCTATTTGAATAAACAACTTCTGTATCTTCTGGGTTACAGTTTATATTTTCGAAAGGTGATTTACCTTTTTCGTATCTCTTGTTCTTGTTTGTATATCTAAACCCACGCCCACATACTAATGCGTCCTCGTATAAAAGCATATCTTTTGCTTTTTTACCATCGTAGCGTACATATTCGTTTAATTTAGATATTTCAGAACCGCTTACATTGTTTAATTGCACATATTGAATAGGTTTACCTAAAAGATATGTTTTCTTAAACTCTGTAAATGCCCAAACCCAGTTCTCTGTTGTTTTATTATTAATTTCTTCTCTTGTATGCTTAATTTTCTTTTTAATATCTTGAACACCATATAAGTAACCCTTTAAATATTGAGTTTCTTCTTTGTTCGTTTCGTGTATTCCTTTGCTTTTTTGTAAAATGGAAATAACAATATTATCTAATTTTTCTAAATCGTTTGGATATAATGCTAATAATTGTGCTTCATCATATCCAGCTACTATTACTGTTCTTCCGTAACTTTCCAAGACACATCACCCATACCTTGTCTTTTATACTAATATTTTTTTAAAATAATGTCAACAAATTGTTAACTTTTTGTCAACTTGACACCTAAAAAGGTCTCTTTATAGGCTTTACTCTTGCAGGTAAAGACCCACCCTCCATTATTTCGGAGCAAAACATTGCAAGACTATCTGGAGCGTCGTCGTTCATATTTCTACCTTGTGAGTTATACACAGTTAAGTTATCCATAAAACTACCTATATCGCTCTTTAAAGGGAACAAATTACGCTCTGGGAACACTATTTTACGTCTTATATTGCTCTTTTGAGCCTCTATTCTTTCCTCTTTCTTAGCAACATTGTATTTTTCTCTAATATCGCAATATGCTATACCATATTCTCCTAATATATTCTCTATATTTTGCTTTAATTCGCTTGTTACGTTACTTTCTATTACTACTGTTATTATACGATATTCTATTATTTTATTTACAATATCTTGGTACATATCCTTTGTAGCTGTTCGTGTAAACAAGCAATCTACAAGTGCGTAATCGTATTCATCTTCCCCTACATATATTTTTTGTAAGATAGGCATTGCAAAGAAGTCCTTACCACTTTTTCTAGTTGCGTCTATTACTGCATAGCAATTAGAATTACCTCTAGGTATCTTCTCTGTATATATTCTTAATCTATTGTAGCTAAACTCCATTGCCTCTGGGTCTATGGGTCTTTGTTGAAAGTTCGTTTGGAATAGATATTCGTCTATTCTTGCTCTTTCTTTAAGAATTGCCTCTGTTGTTCTTAACTCTGGGCAAGTTGAAAGACCTGTTTTATAGTCTAAAGCTGGCACTTGGATAATAACAACCGTTCCATCTTCGCTTATTCTTGTAAAAGGGTACTTCTTATCAGGTTCAAATTCGTGGTCTTTTTCTTCACTTTCTATTAATCTAGCGATAAAGTCCCCACTTGCCCATAAAGTCCCTGTTACAACGACTTTTTCTACTGCATTTTGTATAAAACGCTTTTTCCATACTGTTGTAAACCTATTAAAGTAAAGTTCGTTTGTATTTTGGTTCATCGCTTCTAGATAATCGGCATATAAATCGTCTATATGTATTCTTTTAGAGGCTCTTTCTCCTACTACATTCGAATTAACTGTATCTGCATAGTAACTTGACACTAGTTTACAATCTCTAAGTTTCCAGTTACCATCTGTTTCCTTTAGAAAATACTCTTTATCGTCCCTAGAATAACGCATTTTAGGGAAAACCTCGCCGAATTTCTCGCTTTTCATCTCTGCTCTTACTGTATTAGACCCACCTTTTACAACATCTACGTTAGAACATAAGGAAAGTATTGTTCCTGTAGGGTCTTTTCCAAAACTCCAAGCCTCGCTTATCTTTTCAGGGTATGTTTTACCATATCCACTAGGCATATTACATATAACTAGGTTTACACTTGACTTTACATCGTCTAATTCTTGAAGATAATGTACATATCCTTGCATTATATTTAGTCTTGGAAGGTAAAACTTATCTTTTTCGTCCCATTCACGATACAACATATAGTGATGAAGGGAGTTATAAGAACACATTCTAAACGCATTTTTCATTAAACTTTGATAAAAGCCTCTATTCTCCTTAGATTTATCTTGTTTCATTATCTCTTTTAAGATAGGAGCATATTTAAGTATAGCAATATCGCTACATCTAGATGTATCTTCGAGATAATACTCATTTAACATCTCGTTTAAATCGTTTAACATATCTACAAGTTCTTTTAAAGGTATAACTTTAGTTTTCTTCTTTAAATTACAATCTATAATAGCTATATATTTTAATATATAATCTCTTAAACTCTTATTTGACATCTATTAAGTCCTTATATTTATCTATTTTCTCGTCGTATTTAGAAGAATTAACTAATGCCTTTATAGATACATTAACATTTGGAGATTTCTTCTCTTCCATCTCGTTTTGGCTCTTTAAACGAAATAAAGTGCTTCTCTCACTCGCTTTTCCTAATTGTGCGACAAATAGGTTATCATCTCCTATTTCTTCGTATATTCGCTCGATTACTCTCTTTAAATTGATGTCGTTTGTACTCTTATATCCCCTTAAAGTATCTACTGTTATTCCTATAAACTTACAAAAACTAGATATAGATGTTGGAAATGTGCCTATATATTCGTTAACTTCAGCAACTATCTCTCTATATTTCTCATAAAACATCTCTAGTTCTTCTGCAGAATAGATAAATACTCCATCTTTAGACTTTTGTATAGGTTTGAAGAACTTTTCGTTTACTGCTATTGGAGAAAAATCTACATATTCTTCTTCACTTCCATTTTTAAACACTCTTATCTTTGTATGCGAAGCTGCATAAGACTTAATTTCGGTTATTCTACTTTGTATCTCAACTTCTAAGGTCATTTTCTTTAGTATTGCATCTGATACTTCATTTTTGATAGGCACAACCATTTCTTGCCCTGTTTCTGTTGGAAAAACATTTTTATTTTTCATTTAACCTTCTCCTTTGGTATTATATTTATCTCTACTCTAGGGTTCTCCTTATCATATTCTACACTTGAACCATCATAAGACGATATTATTGTGTAATTATCATCTTCTAATACCCCATATTTAACTAATATATCAGATGTTGCCTGTAATAAATTAACTAAATCGCATTTTCTCTTAGTTTCCATATAATAATTGCACTTTAGTATTATTGGGTAATCAATAGGAGTATCTAATCTTGGCATATACTTCTTTGCCTCTTTTTCATACTTAACATAATGTTCACTTGGTATTATAAACGGTATAGTCTTGCCACTTCCTAACTTCTTTGTAACTATCCTAGAAGAGTTCTTCTTAGTTATTGGGTTTCCTAATATTGTTATTTGCATTTCTTTTTAACACCTTCGCTTTCTTTATCTCCCCTGTATATATCTTGGTTCTAACTTCTAATATATATGGTTGAGATAGTATCTCCTTCACTTCTTCACTCTCTAAATCTTCTACTACTATGTTTATTTCGTTATACTTCGTTTTTATCTCTAGTTCGTACACTCTCGCTCCTCCTTTATTTAAGGGTAGCATTTACATTAAAAATTGTCAAAGTTTGTAAAATAAAAAAAAGAGATACTCTATGCTATATCTCTTCTTTTGTATGTGTATCGCCAACTACACATACTCTCTTCGAAAGGAGTTACGATGTTTACAAATACTGGAGAATAGATAATAAACTTATCTACTCCACACTATCTGCAATATGCCAATATCCCATACATCAAGTTTACCAAATATCTATTCTTTTGTAAAACCTTTTATTGTAAAAAGTTACCTAACTAAAAAATTGGCTAGGGTTTTGAGAGAGAGTAACATAGCACCTACTCATTCTTCGTAGGTGGGAGAAGGTGGAGGCATATTATATTCGCTTTACACTTTTTGACACATCTGCTTGACACTATTTTCTGAGAATTTGACAATGTAAAGTTGTAAAGTTTCATTATTGATTTAATAACGCAAGTGTAAAGTGCTTTGCATTGTTGACAATTTGCTATTTTGTAAACTTGACAGTCAAATAAATGTTCGATAGTTAAGTTATTAATTATTTGATATTAACATATTATAATTAAGTAAATAATAATATACTAATTAATAGATTATTAATAACTAATTAATAAATAACTATATATAAATATATATCTGTATTGGAGCGGATTCCATCACGATATAATTATATATATATGTATATATATGTATATATAGACATAAAAAACTATATATATAATAATATATATCTTTAAAATGCTTTTAAATACCTTTATTTTATCGTTTTATAGATTCCTAGTATAATTATACTATTTTATTATTTATCGACGTAAAAAGGGTGTTTTTGTGTGTCTAGGATATACAAGCAATAAAAAAAAGAGGATTAATCCTCTTTTAAGTTATCCAATACCTCGATTTTATCTCGTATTATCTCGTATCTATCTTTTATTAGATAATTTTTACATATAGATACTTTAATATAATTGTTTGTGTAAGATTCGTTCGTTATCTTATTTATAAAGTCGGTTAACTCCTCTATAGATTCAAAACTTGCAATATTAAGCTCAAAATCCTCTGTATCGTAAACACTATAATAATATTTTTTTACTTTTTCATAATATAGATTTTTTTCTTTTTTCATTTTTCTTTTACTCCTTATTTTTTAACATTCTATTTTGTAATATAACTATTACTATTAATTGTATTATATAAAATACTATAAATAATATATTATTATTAATTGCTTTTATCATTGGTGTTATTAATAAACATATTGTTAATATTATTATTAATACACTTGTTTTAACTCTTTTTTTAGTCCTCTTTTTATCCATCTTTTTATGCTCCTTTACTATTCAAAACTTATAGACATTTTTACAACTTGCTTTGTTATTGACTCTTGATTTAATTTTACTTTTAAGTCGTTTATTATGTTATTAATTGTGTTATCGTCTGTGTAGAACATTTCTATTATTATTGTTTTTTCTTTTGTTATTTCTCCGCTATCGTGTTTGTATAGTCCGTATCCCGTATATATCGTATATCCTACAATGTTATTATTAAATAACGTGTTTTTGATTGTCTCTAATGCTTTACTTGTTTTTATTATCTGTGTCTTTGTGTCTTTATCGTTTAAACCTATGTTTAATATATATTTATTTATCATTCTTTTTACACTCCTCTATTATTATATCGTTATTTTTATATATTATTTTATAATCCAAAAATGGATATTTATAATCTAATATATCAATTATATTATCAAGTAAAAATCCTTGTTCGATGTCGTTATTACAAATATTTATATTATTAGTTATTTTGTTTATTATTTTATATGTATTATACATTTTTAATCATTCCACCCTTCAAAATCGTTAAGATTCTCAATTAATTTGTTTTGTGTCTCTGTATTATCTAAGTCCATTGTGTATATACATTCTTTTAATAATTGTATAATCATATCATTGTTTATTAATCTCCAATAATTAGAAGATATATAATCAAATAAACGATTATTTTTAATTGCTTGTTTAATCTCCTCTTTTTGTTCTTTTTCAATTGTCTCAAAATCCATACTTTAATCACTCCTTTTATAGATGGCTTGGATTCGTTCCATCTGTAAACAGTATATATCAAAATCAATTTAATGTAAATACATTATTTTAAATTAATACGTTTGTTCGATAATTAAAAAGTGTGTTTTATCCTTATTTTACAAGGCTTTTAATAATTTACAATTTTTTTATAATTTTTTTAATTTTGGTGTTTTTTTTCTGGATTTTATCCGTTTTTTAATACGTTTGTTCGATGGTGTTATAATATCGGCTTTTTTGTGATTCTTTTAAATCCCTTATTTTATGCGGCTTTTAGAGTCAAAATCCTTTATTTTTGATTTTATGTAAATACTTAATATAATTATACTTGAAAAGAGAAAAATGAAAAAAAAGGGTGTTTTTGTGCGTTTTAAGGCATAACGAACGTTTGTATTATATTATTTTTAGTGATTAACTATTAAACAATCGTTTTTTATTATACAATTGTTTAAAATTATACAATTGTTTAAAAATCAAACGTTTGTTTTGTTAACGTGTTTTTGTTAACAGAATAATTTGACTTCTTAACATTATGTTAAATTCAAACGATTGTATTATAGAACGTTTGTATTATAATACGTTTGTTTGTGTTATGTTCTGTATTATCCAAAAATCGAACATTTGTATTAATTTAAAAAAACGTTATGTTTGGAGCTTTTAAGGTGTTATCATTAGTGCGTAAACAAGGCGGAGAATATAAAAAAAATCGGCTATTATATTATTATTAATTTACATATTATTAATATATATAGTTTACACAAAATAAAATATTATATATATGTTTTTATCATTAATTTACACGATATTTTTATCTAATTATACGATTTTTACAAAAAGTTAAAAATTTAATGTAAAATTTAAAAAACGTTATGTTTGGAGAAAAAATCGTTATATGATGGAGACACAAAGCGGAGGAGTAGAAAATGGAATTAAGAAAAGTCAGCATTCGTGATAATGTATACGAATTAGTAAACAATTTTGGAGATTGTAGAGACGGATTCAACCACTTTACAACCTTATTTAAGAACGGAGTTGAACGTGTAGAACACAAAGTTCACTATATTAACAGAACGTGGGAATGTTATACCTTTGAGACTTGTATGCTTGGAGCGGTTAACACTCTAATTGACATTGAGCTTGACAGATATATTTACAGATATAAGCAAGATAACGGGATTATTAGATTTAGAAGAGGAGAAAAAGAGCAAGTTATAAACGACTTCAAACAAACAGACGTTTACAAGGAGCTTGAAACATTAAAACAAGCTATAAGAGATAGACATTTTGATTAAATATTAATGTTCTATGTTCTAAACTAGAATGTAGATTAATATAAACTATATTGTTCTATGTTCTAGTTTACACTATAAAATGTAAAGGAGAAAAAGTAATATGAGTAATGAAAAAGTAATTTTAGCTTTTTTAAACAAAAAAGCGGCACACACACCAACTAGAGACATTATAAACGGAGTATTTATGTATAAAGGACAAACACTAAAAACAAACGGACTAGAATTAATAAACTATTCTACTAGAATAGCATTCCATCAAGATGGTAAATTATACATTAATGTAGGTAAATATTCAAGCACGACTAGTAAAATACAATCAAAATTAAGATATTTAGCAAGTATAAACGGATTTGAAACAGTAGAATATACAGAGTAATATTCTATGTTCTGTAAAGGAGTGTAAAGTATGGAGACAATTTTTGATGGTAAAGTTTACAATTATATAGTAGTTTATATTGACACAATAATATTTGAGTTTGACAACCTAGAGGACGCTATAAAAGGCAAGGAAGAGTTATTACAAAACGATTTTTATATACAAAAAGATAAAATAAGTATCTATTCAAGATTAAAGTATTAAGATTCTATGTTATAAAGGAGCGGAGACAATGAAGAGTTATGTATTAGATTTAAAAAAAGACGATTATATACCACAAAATCAAAAGAAATTATTTAAATATGCTTTAGAGTGGTGTATCAATAATAATTGGAATAGTTGCAAGGTAAACAGAACATATTACAACTTTGACTTTGACAAATTAGAGGTAAATATAAATGGTATCGGTTATGGGAATTATAATACTTATAAGATAAAGGAGATGGATTAAGAATGGATTATTTTGATTATTTAGGAGCAACAAAACAGATAGATACAAAACAGATATTTGAAAAGTATTTAATAAACGTATTAGACTATACAACAGAACAAGCTAGAAAAGAAAGCGGATTATATTATAGAGGAGAATAATATGAAAAGAAATTGTAATTATGAAAATGATTTAATCGGCTATGTATTAGACAATTGTAAAGAGTATTTAAAGCAAAGAGACACTATATATTTACAAGACGTGTATGTTCTATTATCTAAGGCACTTGATGGAGTAGAAACTAAAAAAGATTTAACAGACGAAGAATTAGTTGATATTAGAAGAATAAGGGATTTAATAAAGGGATTATAAGAGGAGCAAGAGTTATGAATATAAAGGTAAACAATAAAATGCTAGATACATTTTTAGAAATTATGGACGACTATGGAGAATTTGTCTTTGGCAATAAGACATATTTAAGAAAACAATTAGAGACTTGCTTAAATAGTCAAGGCTATTGGAGTGGTTGTTCCATTAGAGTTTACTACAATGAAGATACAAAAGAGTTTAGAGTAGAAAGTAGATTTTAATTATAATATAGAGTTCTATGTTATAAATAATAAGGAGATGGATTATAATGGGAAGAGTAAGAATAGTAAATAATAAACTATATAATGACGATTTTATGACATTTGAGGAGTGTGTAGACACAATAAGAGAATTATCCAAGAGTCAAGGATTCTACGGACGATTATTAAGAGATTTATATGAGCTTGACGATAGTTCATTAACAGATTTAATAAAAGAGTGGGAATCTATGAAGTTTAAGAACACACTTGATTTTATTGAATATTTAGAAAATTAAAAAAACGTTATGTTTAAAAGAATGTATATGCTATAATGTATTTACATTGAGAGGAGATTGTAAAAATGAAAAAGTATAATATTAGAGAAGATGGAACATTAGATTTATGGATTAATATGGACGGACACGAGGGGAAGATTTTAACAACATATAACGGAGAAAATACAGAAGAAGTAGTTTGTAATGAATGGGATTTAAACAATATTAAAAATGCGGAGCAATTTCTAGACGAGTTTATGGGTGTTTTAGGAAGAGACATAAGGAATTGGCACACAATGGATATAGTTCTACATTGGGGAATCCATACTTGGAAGTTTGTCAATGATTATAATATAAGTGATGGAGAGGATTGGTAAAAATGAGATATTTCTATATTAAAGGAGATGGATTCAATGTTCCATTTCGAAGTAAAGTATTAGACGAGCAAGGATTAAGAGAAAAGTTTTTAAGAGAAGAAGTTGAATGTTTAGAGAATAGTATTGGAGACGACGAAAGTTTTAAAATCAATCTAGAATGGGTGTCAAGAGCTTACGAAAAGAAAGATTCGATAGACAACGTAAAGAATTATTTAACGGATTTTGGATATATCGTGAAAGAGATTAACGAGTTTGATTTCTATAAATATTTTGGAGTAGTGGAGACAACATACGAGCATAGTATTAGAACAAATAAAGAAGATAAACAAAGATTTTTAGAGTTTTTAAAGGATATTACAGAGACATTAGAATACGAGATAAATAAAAGTTCTATGTTATAAAGGAGTGATTAAGATGGAACAATTAGAAGATTATAGAATATATGTAGAAAACTTATACAACGAATGGTTAACAAAAACAGAAAACAGAAACACAAGCTACGGAGAGTTAGCATATATACAAGGATTAACAGAAAAAGAGCTTAACAAGATGGAGAATGAATTATTAAAGGAGTTGGGATATAATGATTAGTTTAGAAGAGATAAAAGAGATATTATATAGAGCATATAGAATAGAAGAACAATATGACGACGAAGAAAAAGGGTGTTTTGTTAACGATAGATGGTTATCAATAGCAAACGTAATAAGATATTTAGAAAGAGGAATGTAAAATGAATGTAAAGAATATAGCAATAATTAAACCCGTAGATATGTTTAATCACGAAGACAATAAAATATATATAAACGAACAAGGATTAATTTTAGTAGAATTTGAAGATAATTCTAGAAGATATTTAGACATTAAACATTGTGTAGATATAACAGATTATAAGAGTTGGACTCCTCTAGTATGCAAGGAATCAAAACTTGATTATATATTTAAAGGAGACGTTGAATATTATGAATAATGGAGCAAAGATAAGAGAATTAATCTCAAAAATTGATAAAAAATTAAATGAAAGAGAAACATATAATTTTTATGGAATAATAAATTATATAGTTATAGGAATGGAAGAAAAATATAATTTACAAGAAGAAGAAATAATAAAACAGTTAGAAATGATTTTGAAAGGATTAGAATATTACGATTAATATTCTATGTTATAAAGGAGTGTTAAAAATGAAAGATATAGCAATGATTAAATTATTTGAAAATGATGATGATTATAATAATGAAGAATATTATATTGTGAAAAATGATAAAGAGAAAATAAAGGAATTACAATCTATAATTAATAATGCAAGTAGTTTAGATAATGACGAAAGAGAAGAAGAATACGGCTATGAGAGTTTATGGGAATTAGCGGAAGTATATATACAAAATAATTTAGGAATTGTAGATTGTGATAGATATGATATTGATTTATATTAAGGAGTGAATAAATATGAAAGTAGAACAATACAATGCAATGAATCAATTCCATTTATATGGGAATGGAATTAACGAATTACAAAGCTATAATAGTTTAGTTGTTAAGATTGAAGGAGATTATTATAATAGACAAATAACTTTGGGGAGAGATTGGGATTATTCAACAACGACAAGTAAATATGTTTATATGTTTTTAGAAGAGTTTGGAGGTATTAACTTCTATGGTATAAGCAATAAAAGAAAATATGTAAATAATCTAATTAAAGACGGTAAGATTATTTATGATAGTTCTATGTGTTAGGAGTGATAAGAATGACAGATAAAGAGATTTTAGCGGGATTAAAAAAGAGTTATGAGCATTTGAGAGATATAAGTGAAAATGCTTGTGTAGACCATTCCAATAAGCAACTAGAAGAGACAGACATTAGTGAAATATATCGTGCAATGGAGTCAATTGCAGAAGTTTATAACAATGTTAGAGAGCAACTAACTGACGATAAGTGTATGATTAATTTAGAAAGTGGAACATATTACATTGGTAATACTGTTAGTGAAGATTATGGAGAGCTATACGATAATGACAACAATGCTTATTGCGTTTCTTGTGGGGATTTAGATTATTGTTGGTATGAAGATACAGATTTTTTAGAACAGGAGTAGTAAATATGATAAATATTAAAAAAGGATATAAAGATTGGATAGAGTTATCCAAGATAGTAAGAGATTACAAAGATTTACAAGATATTTATGACAATAGCACTTTGGTTGAATGCACTAATTACGAAAAAGAAGATAATTATTTGGATATGAATTATAAAACAATTTGTGCTACCGCTCATAATGGGACAGATGGTAAACCGTTTCTAAGTTCTAGTGGTGTAGAAGTTTGGGACGAGGATAGTAATATATGTGATTTTATAGTAATGGATTATGGAGATTATAAGGAGGAATAAGAAATGAAGAAGTATCAAATAATAATGCAAGACGAATATAATAATTTATATTTATTAGGAACGTATTACAATTTATGTGATAGTATTGAAGATATTAATAATTGGTTGAATGTTTATGGTGTAAAAATAGATAGTTTAACAGAGTATTCAAGCACATTTAACTCTTGTTTTGATAAAGAGATTGAGACAAAAGATGGTAATGTAGTTATGGTAAGAGGATTCGTTATATACGATAGTTCCGCTATGATTAAACATTATAAGAATGAAGAGATAAATAAACGACTAGAAAAAATGATTGAGTTAGGTGTTGGGGATAATGAGTTTAAAGAAAGATTTGAAATAGGAGAGGATTTTATAATCCTAACAGATAATATAGATAAGGTATTAGAGTATGTTAATAATGACTATCAAGGGGAATTATATCTAAATAGTAATATATATTATGTATGTTTAGATTGTTTAGTATCAATTTTAAGAATGTTTGGATTGCAATTAATTGGAGAGCAAACAGTTACGGAACACGAGAAAGTGGTGAGAATATAATGAATACATATTTGATAAAAGTATATTTTAACGATTTAGACGAAAAAGTTAAGGAGTTTGTGTTTAGGTGTAGTGAAAACGAGATTGACGAGTTCACTAAAAAAGAAGTAGAAAGAGCGGAATCAATCTACAATAGAAAAGCGACTGATGTAATTATATTTATGAAGGTTAAAGACTTCAAGTAGTTAATGTTCTATGTTATAATATAAATAAGGAGTGATTAGAGTGGCAATTGTAACAAATGAAGATATTAAAGTAATGGTTGACGTGGAAGAGCTATTACACAAGAAGTTAGAAGAAACTACTCCAATTGTTGAAAACAATAAGGAGTGGGAAATATGGACTAAATATTGGAATATAGTTGAAAGATATATTGCAACTAAAAAAAAGATTGCTGCAAAGCAAAATGTTTGGAACAAAAACAATAAAGAATATCATCGAATAACAAACAATATATCAACGAATAAAAAGAGTGGTAATAAAGAAAAAGAAGAGTATTGGAGAAACGAATTAAAGAAACTTAAGGAGTTGAATAGATAATGAATGATTTTGATTATGCAATGTTTGTAATAAAAAAAGTTGGAATAATGGTTGGAGTTTTGCTATTTATGGCAATTCTAACCATTAAAGTTCTATTATCTATGATTGGAGGTTAATAAATGATAGCAAATAAACACACAGAAATGAGAATATTTGATAATCTAAATAGTTTATTAAGAGCTAGTTTAGACGAAAAGGAATATAAAGAGAGAATTAATAGACATATTAGGCAATACATAGTTGATTATGTTGACGAACATAGTTATGAGCAAGGTATCTACGATATTTTTGAAGAGCTAGGGAATAGTTATCAAAAACATTGTTGGAATATAGCTAAAAGAATTAAAGACGAGATATTAGAAGAAAAAGAAGAAACAAATTGGTTAGACCCTGAAGTATATACAAAAGAGTTCGAAGAAACAATGAAAGAGGAGCTAACAAATAAAGTGTTGCCCCATTATTTTAAAGAACTAAATAATCAATTAAGTATATATGAATATAAGAATAAAATAAGTAATTTAAAAGAGAGAGAAGTTAAACAAAACACAACAAAGAACAAAGAAGAGATACACCAATTAGTTAGAGAGAGAATTGAGAGTGCATATAGATATTGTTTTAATCAAAAAGGTGGAAATTCTAGACTTGTGTTATCTAACTTTGAAAATATTTATAATGTTAGAGAAACAATTTTTAATGAAGTAGTAGAATATATAAAAGATAGTTTAGACCTAGATGTTAATAAAGCTGACATAAGACCAATATTTGAAAAGACATTAAACTCCTTTATAAAGGAAAAAAGAGAAGTTTTGGGTATTAAGAAAGAAACAAGAAGAGAAAAAGATACATTAGGAAAGATAATACCAAACCCTAAACTAGCACAATGGGTAATAATAACAAAGATGTGGAAAGACATAACAAAATAATGCTATGTTTTTTTTATTGCATAAATGCCTTTATTTTTGAGTTTGGGTCTTCTTAATATAATTATACTAGGAAACCACGTTTCGTTAAAATTAGTGGCATTTAAACGCACAAAAAAAGCAAGTCGAATAAACTTGCTCTTTTTAATTGCTCTTTTTTCTTTTGTGAGCTAATCTGTATTGTCTTGCATAAGAGATTTTGTATTTTCTATAATTTGGATTGTCCCAATAATAATCTCTAGAATTTTTTGCCTCTTCTTCTTTATGCCCTGCGTAATACTTTGCTCTTTCTCTTATCTTTTTCTTTCTGTAATCTTCGTTGCTACGATAATACTTTCTAGCATAAGCATTAGCTTTTGACTTTCTCGTAATTGCCATTAGATACCACCTCTTTACTTTGATTATAACATAGAAACATAGAAAAGCACAAAAAATGTTAGGAATTAACCTAACATTCTTTTATTTAATTGCTCTTCTTCTTTAAAAATAACTTCTTTTTTGTAGATATAATCTCTCATTAACTCTTTTATTTTTGCTTGATATGATTCGTTCCCACAAACCGTCTTAAAGTCATTTAATGTTTTGTTGTCTATTCTTATTGTTATAGTTTTGCCTTGATATTCAACTTCATTTGCTTTATGTCGTCTTGCAACTATTGTTCTGTTATCTTCTCTTAATATCATTTATATACCTCCTACTATTTATGGTTCTATTTTCTAAACTAGTATTCTATTAGAAATCTCGAACTCCAATTTGTTATTATCTCTTACACTTTGTTGAATGTATCTTCTTGTTGTTGCTAGGCTTTTTTGGTGTAAGACTTGTTGTATTTGTACTATGTCTGCCCCTGCGTTATAACTTAATGTTGCCATACTTCTTCTTAAACTATGACAACTAAAGCCATTTTCGTCATATCCAAATCTTTTGAATATTCCTTTAACAATGCTTCGAATAGATGTTGCACTTAGACCACCATTTCCCATCTTGTTTGTACTAGTTGATACGAAAATATAACCACTAGTTCTATTTTCTATGTAGTCGTTTATGTCTTTTAAGACTTGTTCAGATAATTTGACATACTCGCTTTCATCGTCACGCTTTTTACATTTTACGAATAATACCATTTCTCCATTATACATCTTAATGTTATCTATCTTAGCTGTTGCTATCTCGTTTGCTCTAAGTCCGGTTGTAAGTGCAAGAGATATTATTGCTTTTTCTCTTTTGTCTGTTAAACTTTTGTAGATTTTTCTACATTCTTCTTCGTTTAATGTTTGTCTAACAGGTACATTTGATGTTTTAAGGCTTTTAACACTTCTTGTTATGTTTTGATACATATTATTATCTTCAAGATAATCGAAAAATCTTCTTAAAGATGTTAGATAAGAGTTAACAGTATAAATACTATGTTCTTTTGCTAACTCTTCTCTAAATTGTCTTATATGCTCTCTTGTAGGGTATCTAACTCCTATCTCTTGCAGATATTCTAGGAATTTTTTAATACCATCTTTATAACACCTAAGTGTTTCTGCATTTACATCTAAATATGTAATAAAATCTTCTGTTGCATTGCTAAAATCAATGTTGTTTAGTTGAATTTCGTTCTTCATTTTTTCCATCTCCCTTTACAACACTAATTATAGCACTTTTGTTATTTAATGTCAATACATTAATAATCTTTTTTTCTAAATGGAGCAGTTATTGTTCCAACTAATACTATAAATAGTGCTATTAATAATAATATAAATACTAAAATACCAGCTAAAATAGCATTTATGCTCCAAATATTACTTATCATTTCACTCATTTTTTACTCCTATTCCTAATACTTCATAACTCTCTTTAAAATATTCACATACAAATTTCTTTTGATTATCATTAATAAGTTCTAGCTCTTTTTGCGTTTCTTTTTTCCAACTTCCATAAGGGCAACCCATACAACCTGTTCTAGTTATATATTTATAAACATTTGGTATTTCTATGTTATATTTTTCACAAATATTGTCTAACATCTCATCGCTTAAATCGTATATTGGTGTAAACTTCTTGTCTTTAGTAAAACAAGACTTATATTGTTGTTTTCTTAATCTGCTTTCTTTTGCTCTAATACCTAATATTGCTTTTAAACCTGTTTCTCTTTCAAATTGTCTTGCTGGTTGCTTTTTAAGAAATTCACAACATTTATGTGTGATTTTATGTGCTTTCCCACTTTTAACATACTCTCTTGCTTTATTTGAAATACCACTAAACCCATTTGTATATGTTCCGTCTATTTTTTGTTGTATTGTTTTTGATGGCTTTTTACCTTTTCTAATTGCATTTTGATAATAGTATATATAAAAGTCTTGCTCTTTGCTAAAGCAAGGTATTCCATACTTTTCTTTTATTTCGAACGGTTTCATTTTAGGTATTAATACTATATCACTGTTTTTAAGTATTCTATCTCTTATTTCTGGGTGTTCCATATAAGTATTTATCCCAACTATCTTAATATCATCTCTATGTAGATACTCTTTAATGAACCAGTATAAAAAGTGACTATCTTTACCACCACTATACGATAAGTAATAAGTATTAGGTTTGATTTTATCAAATCTGCTTTTTAAATCAACTAAATAAAAATCTATATCGTCAAACATCTAATCTCCTAATAAAAGTTATCGTCTGCTTGATAGCTTTCGATTTCGTCTTGTTCTGTTCTATACGCACTAGCTTCTTGAACAACTTCATAATCTGTTATAACTATTCTCCAAATTGGATTATATTTGTCGTTTTTGTTTAATCTACCATCTTCAAAAAAATCTAATACTTTTATTCTTGTCCCATCTTCAATATCTTCTCCTGTTTTAAAAGATATTTCTTTTTTAAGCATTAAATCTTTCCCGTTTTTCATTTTTTTCTTAATAATAGTATGATAAAAAGTATATTGATTTTCACCACTTATTATATCGTTTCTATGTACTATTATTTCATCGCCAAACATTATCTTGTAAGGGTGTCTGCTTACCTCTTTTTTCTCCTCTTCTTCCATTATTCGTCACCTAAGCCTTCGCTAAATGTGTTAAATCTAGAATAAAGTTCCTCTTTTAAATCGTTTAGTTGTGTTGTTTTGTCTGCAAACTCTTTTTTATTTTTTGCTTCAAACACTTCTCTATACTTTTTAGATAGACTATTTATAATGTGTTCTGTGTTCATAGTAGACATTTTTACTACTTCCCCATTGCTTCTTTTGTACATTCTTTCTTTCTTTTCTTCCATACTATAACCCCAATTCTTTTAAAGTGTATCGCTTATCTTTTTCCATATTTTTATACATAGTTCCCACTTTAAAATAAGGCATATAAATATCAGCTTCATCGAACATTTCAATGACGATAAATTCTCTATCATCTCCCATTTTAGCGATGGAATAAACCTTATCTCTAAAAGGTCTAACTAAGTTACCTAAGTACTTTTTCTCTTGTTCGTCTAGTATTTCATCTTCTACTTCGTATACTATCTTTACATTTTTAGACCCCAATAATTTTATATATTCTTCTTCTTTTCCCAATTTATATATTTCACCATCAATATGTAATATAGGCTTATTTGAACCATATTCCCCCATAACATTTATTGTTTGTATATTTTTAATCTTTATTTCCTTTAACATTTTTCTTTTCTCCTTTCAATTTTGCTATTTCATTTCTTAAATAATCAACCTGTGCTTCTGCAAGTTCTTTTTGCTCTCGCATATCGTTTAAATCTAGTTGTAATTTAACAACCAAATCGTCCATTTGCTCCCATTTTTTATTGCTTATTATTTTCATTTTGTTCCTCCTTATCTTTGTGTGCGTGTAAAAACACAAATTCACTTTCTTTACTCATATTTTTTTGCAACCAATTGTAGGCTTTTAATTGGCTTAAATGCGTTTTTTGAACTCTTTCATAATGGCTATAAGTTAAACCATCTTCATAGTCCTTTTTAATTCTATTTTCTAATTCTTCTTCATCTATGTAGTTAGCTTCAATCATATACAAGTTGTAATCTTTAGCCTCTATATGTTCAACACTATTAGTGTCAACTATATATATAACCTTTTCATCGCCTTTTTGTACTTTTAGAGCAACATTTGGCACATCGTGGAACAAAGGCTCAAATTTTACATTAGCGATTCCAATGTTATACCACTTTTCTAAGTCTATCGTTAGTATATTTTTCTTCTCAACACCAAGTTCTAGCAGCAAATCAACTAAGTAAAATGCTACTAGAAACTTAATTGTTGGGTGATTATACGCTATTTTTTTAATTGTACTCTTATTTAGATGGTCTGAGTGTTTATGGCTGATAAATATTAATTTTATGTCTTTTAAATATTGTTTAACTTGTTTGTAAGGAAGCCCACAGTCTAACATAATATTGTCTAGAATTACGCAATTTCCTGAACTTCCTGTACCCAATATTTCATATTCCATTATTCAAAATCATCTAAACTTAGAGGTTTAGCATTATCTTCCTTTTCTTTCTTAGGCTCTTCAATTACCTCTCCTGTTTCTTCAACAGCTTTAATTTCTGCTTCTTGCACAACAGTTGGTTCATCATTATCATTGTCTACATACTCATAATCTCCATTTTCGTGAAGAACTGCCATATCTTTTGTATAAGCGTCTTGCATTTCAATAGACATAACTCCATATTTAGAAATTAATCTTCTTAGAATAGTTTTAAAAGCCATTCCATCAAAGTCTTTATACCAATAAGAACTATATTTCCACATATCTTTTTCAGGTATTAGACCCTTCTTTAGTTTCTCATATTCAGTTAAACTAAATGCTTTAGAATATGTATCTGCGTGTTTTTCCATCTCGCTTTTAGACATATAGATTTGTTTTCTATAACCATTTAGTAATTCTAGGTAACCTAAGTAACCTACTACTGGCTTTTTAAGTCTTTCATCTTCATCTTCTATAAACTCAAATGTTTGCTTTCCAGTAAGTTTGTCTCTTCCTTTGTATTCTCCCTCTCTTACTTCAATTACATCTAAGTCTTTATATTGCCCACTTCTTATTGCTAATTGGTAATAACCGTGCCAACCCATTTGGAATTGAGCTTCTGTTGCTCCACCTTTTTTAGTATTCTTATAAGGAACTAAGTAATATTGTCCTAATTGTGGGCTTGGAGATAGATTTAAAGCCTCTCCTAGTAATGCTCCTGATATAACGCTATTAGGTTCACATTCTTGTAATTGTGTGTTTGTAGCTACTGCACTACATATACTTGCTACAAATCTTTGTGCCTTTCTTTCGTCTCCTAATGTTTTGTTAATTAGATTTTTGATTCCATCGCTATGTATTACTACACTAAACTTTGGTTTTGTTTTTGCGATTTCATTTGCCATTTTCCTTTTTCCTCCTTTTCTTTCATTAAACATACTTTAAATATTTCTTCTAAGTGTTTATCTTCTATGTAAGGGTCATTCTTTCTAATAAAACTTACAATGCTATCAATTGCAGCTCCACATTCGTTAAGATTTGTTTTATCTCCACTTACACTACACTTCATATTTCCTTTTTTGCTTGTCTTAACTTCTATCTTTAGCATATTTCTATATCTCTCGCTTTCAACCATTCTTTAAGTTCTTTTGCTTGTGTCTTAGTCATTTTAACTCTAAACTCAAACTCATACTTTTCTTCTTCGACTATTTCAATTGGAGCAGAGACCATTGTTTCAACATTTTGTATTACAATTTCTTCTTGTTTAATCTCTTCTCCATTCTTAGCCATTTTCATTTTAAACTCTTCTAGAGCCTTTTTCTTTTCTGCTACATAAGTCTTAGCTTTAGCATAATCAAAGCCATTGTTTCTATATTCTAAGAATATCTCTTCCTTATCTTCGTCAGTTTGCATAGCCTTCATATCATTTGCTATCTTTTCACAAAATGCTTTAACTTGCTCTTTTAAAGACTTCATACTAGCACTTAATGTAATGTTAAGGCCTAAATCTTCAAAATCTATTATTCCTACCAAGTGATTAGCATTTTGGTATTCTATAAAGAAATCTCTAAGTTCTTCTTCTTTTTCTTTCTTTAATTCACTCTCTACTTCGTCTACTCTTGACTTTAATGTTTCGTCTGCATTAACCAATTTGTTTTTTACTAAATCATTGTATATCACTTCAAACTCTTCGTAAGGTCTTAGAACTGCACTTTTAACCTCCTTGCGTTTCTCCTCCAAAGTTGTTTTAATTTTATTTAAGTTTGCCCTTTCTTTTTTTACCTCTTTAACAGCTTCTTCGTTACATTCAAGAGATAAAGCATATTTTATTTTTTCGTCTATTTCATCACTTATTATTTGTAATTTTTGTGCTATTTCAGGCAATTGCTTTACAATTATCAACTCATTTAATTCGTTTTCATTTATTTCGTTATTCATTGTCTATAAATACCTCTTTTTCATTTAATGACATTAAATTTGAAATAACTTCACGTTGTCTTATTATTTCATCTATTAAGAACTTGTATCTTTCTAACTCTTGCTTTACATTTTCGTATATTCCTGCATTTACATAATTTGTTTTGTACCAATCTATATTATCCTCTTTTTTTGGTTCTACAATTGGTTCTTTAACTTCATTCACAACTTCTTCCTCCTTCTTAACTTTTTGCTTTGCTCTTGTTTTATTTCTTCTATACTTCTTATTGTTTTCATCGTTAAAGAAATAATAAAGCATAGCCTTTACATTTTCGTTAACTTCTTTTTTGTTTATTGTTTTGTTTATGCTACTTGCGTCTGCCCCAATGCTTTTTGCCACATCTCCTTGTATTACATTAAAATCATTTAGCAACTTTTGGAAATCTTCTTTGCTTGTGTTATCAAACCATTCATTTATTTTTTGCTTTTCACTATCTTGGTTTATCCATTCGTTTGCTCCTTCATAGGTTAGTTCGTTAAATGTATCTAATTTGTCGTTAGCTAATCTTCTTTTCCCTGTTCTAACTTCTAACCACTCGTTAAGTTTTAAACCTAACCTTCTTGCTATATACCAGTTGTCTAATTTTGCTTTTCTTTGTTTCTTTGCGTAATTCATTTATAGTCCTCCTCCATTTCAACTACAATATAATTATATATCTAAGTATTTACAATGTCAATACTCTTTTATCTCTTTTAGTAAATTAACTAGGTCTTTATAACATCTAGTTTTCTTTACATAAGTTTGATGTTTGTTTTTTCTATCTTCGAACTCTTGCTTAATAAGGAGTTCTGTTAGTTTTTCTATTGCAAAGTCTATCATTTCATTACTTTTAGCTTTGCCAAATTTAAAGTTATTAAAATCTTTGTTGCTCATTATTAATCTTTGCCCTCCTTAAATATTGCGAATATTATAATATCTATTATCGAACTTGCTAGATACCCTATTACAAACCATTCCCACATTACTTTTTGCCTTTTCTAATATCAATTATTAGTTGTGCTAATATTCCTATAAAAGCAAATATTCCTATTATTAAAAATGTTTCCATTATTTATTCTCCTTTTTGTAATATTTTCTATTAGATAACTTATCGGATATTTTATATACTAACCAACCTATAATTATTAATAAAGTAAGTATAATTAATATAATATCATCTAAAGTTATTATTATCATTATTTGTTCTCCTTATTAATTTTTAATGTAGTTGGTTTCCTATTATCATAACTACCATAATTTCTTTCAGTATAATATTCTATTTCTAATGTTTTAATTTCTTCTATATTTAATGTTTCTAAAAGTTTTATTAATTCTTCTTTTTTCATATTACTCTCCTATCTTATACTCCATACTTTCAAATTGTTTAGTTTTAATGCCTCTCCATTTTCTAAATGTGTTATTATTCCATTTTTCTTTAGCAATTTTACTTAATTTTTCTTTTCTCTCTTTTGTATATTTTGCTTGTCCTTTTTTCCAAGCACGATTAGTATTTTCTTTTGGTGTAACATATTCTAAATTAGATAAATTGTTATTACATTTATTTCCATCTAAATGGTCAACTTGTAAATTACTTTCTCCTAAAAAAGCATTCGCAACAAGTTTATGAACTCTTTTTGTATTTGCTTTTCCATTTTTACAAAGATTAACTGTCATATATCCCCAAGTATTTAATGTTTGCTTACACTCCTTAACTTTTTCAAAATTATGACTACCATTTATAAATCTTAATCTTCTCACTCTACCATCATTTGATACTTCATAAAGTCCTTCGTAACCTTTAATTGTTCTCCACTCTATATTCAACACTAGAAAAAGCCTCCTTTGTTACTATTGCCTCAATATAATCTTTGTGCCAATGTAAGTAATGACCATCACATAGTTCTTTTGAATAGCAATAATAATCTACTATTACTTCATCATTTGTTTTTCCTTTTACTAAATAACCATTAACATAATCTCCTACTTCTATTAAATCAATTAAATTAGGTGATGATTTAATTTCATTATCTATATATCTAATTCCATAGTTATTATTATCAAACCAAATAACGTGGCAATTTTCATATTCAGGTTCATATATATATTTGGTCATTTTACCAATACCATCATTGGTTCTTACATAATCTCCTACTTTCATTATTCTTCACCTCTACTCATCTGATATTCATTATATTGATTTATAATCATATCTTCTAATTCTCTATTTTTTTTCTCACTATTATCGTATTCTTTGCTTAACTTATCATAGTCTCTTTGTAGGCTTTTATTTTTTCTTAAAAGTCTTAAATATTTTAATTCTAGTTTTATATATTTAATCATTTATTCTTCACCTATCTTATTTCAAATTCATATTCTTCTAATGCTAATGAAGTTAAACAAGGTATTCCAAATAAATAATCGAATACTAATTCTTGTTCGTCTAACATTATTGCTTGATGATAATTTAATATCATCTCAAATTTTACTCTTAAAGCAACATTTAATTTTCTAGACATTATTATTAATTGTGGTCTATTTCTCCATTTCTTTTCATATTCCATTACTTCCTGTTGAATACTAGAAAAAATTTTATCTATATCAATTATTGTTTGACTTTCTTTCATTCTTCATCACTTCCTATTACACTATTTATAAAATCATAAATACTTGCCACAAAATCACATATAATTTCCTCATCGTTAAAATCTATGTAATAAAAGCCATTTTCCCATATATAACAATGTGTTAGTTCGTGCTTTAATGTTCTTGTTTTTTCATCGTCACATAAACCCTTTGCTAACCATATCTTATGTTCCTTGTAAAATGTTAAGCCAAAAACTGAATAAGCATTAGGTTGCCTTTTGTGGTATTCTTCAAGTAATTCTTCTTCATCTCTTTCTTCTATAAACCATTTATGATTATTAATTGTAAATTCTTTTTTCACTCTTCTTCATCTCCAATCTTTTTAAATAGATTTCCCATATTACCACCTTTACCAAACTTCTCTGGTGTAACTGCTTCATTTGGGTGTTCTTCTACCCAATTGTTCATTATTTTTTTGTATTTAGCGTCTAACTTTTCATCGCTTAGTTCTCTTAAATGTGCTTTATCTACTCCAAACCCTCTAATTTCTTTAGATTGCCTATCCATAAAGTCTATTTTAGAACATTTGCGATGGTGTTTTTCAAAAGGAGTATCGTCATCTCCTACAAGTATTCTTTCTTTGCAATATTCACATTGTATATAAACATACTTTTCTGGCTCTTTCTCTATTTTCTCTAGACCTCTAGTTACTTCAAATACTAAAGGTGGTCTATCGTGATACTCTAGAATATATTTATCGAAGTTCTTGTTTACATCTTCACTATCGTAATCTTTTAAAAACCTAGACCACTCTTTAACTTTGTTACTATCGTAAGTAAACATATTGTATTGTGCTTTTATTCTTTCAAATAATTCTGTTATTTGTTTAACATTCATTGTTCTCCATTTCCTCCAATTCTTTTAAAACTCTTGCAACCCTCTCTTCACTTGTTTCTTTTTTAGACTTACTAGAAGTTCTATTTCTTTCCCAAGTTCTAATAGCTGCTTTCCAATCTTTCATTTTAGTTTTACCTATTAACCAACCTTTACTTTCATAAAAGTCGATAAAACTTTGAGGGTCTATATCATTGTTTCTTTCAAAACAATATCTCTCAACTTCTTCTAAAGTTGGTTTAATAAATATATTTTTTATTTTATCTTTATCTTTATCTTTAGTTTTATCTTTATCTTTGGTGGAATTTTTTCCACCTTCATTCCACCCTAGTTCTAATTCTCTTCTTCTTGCTAGTTGCAATTGTTTCTTAAAAGCTCCCTTGCTTGTAGAACCTATAAGATTTTCAAGTTGTGTCATATATATTTCCCCATTCTCCAATATTTGAACCAAACCTATTTGTTTTAACAATTCCATTGCTACTGTTACAGTATCAAAGTCCATCTTAGTTAGTTCCGCTAGTTTTTGGTTGTCATAAGGGATAAGTATATTACCAACTTGGCGAATAAGTATTCCATTACTTTTTAAAGACTTTAGGCATAATTTTAAATAGAAATACGCATAATCTCTTCCATTTGGTTTTTGTTCCTCTAACCACTCTATTGCGTCATCTTCAAAAAAGTCCTCTTTAAGTTGTAACCAATAAAATTTAGTTTCTTTATCGTAATTAGACATACTATTTCTCCTTCTCTACTAGTTCGAAATAATCTTCTATCTCTGCGTCTTGATTTATTGATTTGCATATACAATAAGCAGATACTTTAGAGCAATTTTGCTTTCTATTAACAATTCTATTAATAGTTTCAAATGCTAACCCTGTTTGTCTTGATATTTGTCTTTGGTTAAATACTAAACCTAACCCACTTTTAAATCTATACATCTTCTCTACCTCCTTCAACAATATCCATTTTAATACATTATAGATTTAGTGTCAATACTTTTTGTCTTAAAAAGATTAGATTTGCACTAATCTTTATTTTGCTTTCTTTTGCCCTTATTTTCGATTTTAGGTTTCTTCTCGTGTAATTTATCTAGTTTTGCCTTTTTCTTCGAATTTGGGGCATTTATGTTCGTTTGGGAACGTAATAAGCAATTTACTGCAAATAATATTGCGTCTAACTTAACATCTACCTCGTTTAATTTCCTTATTACATTATCTTCTACTCGTTCCCTTTCTAGCTTTTCGTATTCTAGTCTATCCTTTATCTCGTCATATCTACTTAGTTTCTCAAATATACTACTCTTCCTCATAGTCAAGTCCTCGTTGTACTCCATCATTTATAACACACTCCATTTCATTTTTTACCAATTCCCCATTATCCATCATTTCTTCATAACAATCATCGCACATATATTCCTCTGCATAAGGATAATATTCTACGTTATCGTAGTGTAATTCACATCTAGGGCATAAGTAAACTACTTTTAAACCCTCGTGACATATAGGACACCCTTCTAATTCTTCTTTCCAACTATCGTTACTCTTTTCACCATAAGGTGTCCTATCTTCTTTAAACTTAGCTGGTTCATCAAAATATTTGTCGCAATTGCTACAATAATATTGTTTAAGTTCTTCTTTCTCCATATATTTTTATTTTTCTCTCCTTCTCTTCTTGCATTTCTGCTAATTCCTTAATTTTCTTTCTATTCTTTTCTCTATCTAACACAAACTTTTTATCTTCCATTATTGAAAATAAATCTATACATCTATTGTCTGTTAAGTTTAATCTCTTGTATTCGTGATAGAGATTATCTAATATTTTTTTTCTTTTGAAGTCACATTCCTTGTAGTAATATCGTTCTAAATCTTTACAACCACACCCCCTAAGCCACTTTTCAAATGGCTCTGTTGTTAGTTTAAAACCACTTACAGCTTTCATATTCCTCCTATTTTTTCTTCTTAACTAATTTTTTAGGTTCTTTCTTAGTTGCATTTACCTCCGTATAATCTTTGTGTTTCTCTAGCAACTCTTCTAATTTTTCGATAGGTTGCTCATATTCATAAGTCCCATCTTTCGTCTTTATTTTAATTGTATAATTCCATCTATATGGTTCTTTCATTATATCCCTCCTAATATAAGCCATAATAATTCTTCTATTATATTGTTGTTTTCGTTTAAGTCAACATCTCTTGTATGGTTTTTAAATAGTCCCCATTTATAAAGTCTATTATGTCCTCTCCATTCTCTTACATAACTATTGATACTTCTTGTTACTGGTCTTTTTGTCATTTTCCTATAATCTACTATTTCTTCTACTTCTTCTCTAATTGCATTTGTTGTTGATAATAAATATGAATTTTTTACTTGTGTATTGTTTTGTGAATAATTTACTTCCATAATACCTCGTATTTCTCATCATTTTTTATTATTCTCCATAGTCTATTGTATGCTCTATCTCTTCTTTGATAAATAGCATTTTTATTTAACCCCCACATTTTAGCAAGTTGTATTCCATTTATTAATGGATAACCGTCTAAACCATAGGTATATTTTATTAATTCTTTATCTTTTTCTATTGGTAATTTATTAACTGCCTCTAACACTAACTCCTTTCTTTCCTTTTCTAGAATTTCATCTTCTACATTTGTATTGCTAACAATATAATCTATGAGTTCGCCCTCTTCTAATGTTTGATTAAGAGATACAACCTTCCCCTTCCTTTTCAAATATTGCTTTGAAAATATTACTTGTTTAATACCTAATGATATACAAGCATAATAATATGTTGATTTCTTAATATCTTTGGAACTATCGTAAGTTCTTATACCCCTTAGCAACCCATCTGTTCCTGCGTCTATATACTCTTGATGTTCGTCCTCTGTTCTCCAATATATATGTAAGTTTTTCATTGCTAAATGTATCAACCCCACATTGTTTAAATATTCTTGTTCCTCATTTACCATATCAACCTCTTGCCTAATATTTATATTCTATCCAATATTTTTTAAATCTTACTTTTTCATCGTATCTGTTTTTTGCATAGACCCATTCGTCAAGTATTAGATATTCTTCTCTTAACACCATTATATAATGTTGCAAATCACAGCACCCTAAATCATTCATTGCTTGTTTTGTTGTAATAGAACCAAAATCTTGAATGTATTTTAATATTCTATCTTTCATTGTTATTTTTGTTTTCATTTTTAACGCCCTCCTTTCTATTTAATAATTGTCGCATTTTATCTTTGAAAAACCTTCTATCGTCTTTGTAAACCCAATGCTTACACCAATTACACATTTTCTTATCTTTATCGTATGGTATTAATACACTATGCCCACAATTACAATAGTATTTATGTTTTTCTCGCTCTTGCGTTTCTTTTCGCCATCTCTCGTTGTCTCTTTTCCAACCTCCACCGCACCTAACCTCGTTTCTCATTTATTCCCTCCTCTATGATTACATCTTAGCACTATATTGCTATGATGTCAATACATAAATTAAAATATTTTTTATTTAACAAAAAAAGAGGTATTATAACCCCTCCTTTTGCATTTTCTCGTATGTAATAAAATCAACCTTTCCTGTTTTAGATAGGTTATGTTTTCCTTGAAAAACTTTTACAGTTGCTTCTGTATAATCGCCAAACAATGTTCCTTTGACATCTTTTGCCATTAAATTATTTATCTTTCCTACTTCTTTGTTTTCGTCACCTTTTTTATACATAATATGAGCTGTGTATTCTCTACATCTTAATGCACCTAGTATTCCATTTGTAGAAATTGAAGCAGTATTGAAATATTTATGCCCATTTTGGTTTTGCCCATAAGCATTAACTTTACTTGCGTTGCCACTTACATACATAGCAACGTGACTTGTAGGACATTGAGATGACCCTTTTGCCCATACCAACCAATCGCCCTTAACTGCTTCTTTGTAAGGAACTTTAGTAAAATACTTTTCTACTCCATTTGAACCATAATTAGTCCATAGTCCATAAGCATATCCACAACTTCCACAATTAAAGTCATATTTGCCATATAAATCGTAAGTGAACTTCTTGATACCATCTACACATTGAACACCACAGGCTTTATCCATATCATATTGCTTACCTTTTGTGTTCTTTATAAATGTATCAGGCGATACAAATTTTACCATTTTATTCCTCCTCCAACTCTGGAAGTCCTGCTATTGAAGTTAGCAATGATAATAAACCAGCTAAACCACTAGCACTTAAAATCATTAACCAATTTACTTCGTTAAATAAAGTCGCAGTTCCAATAGTTGCTATTGCTGTTTGAGCTATTGTCTTTATTGCTCTTATTCCAGCACATTTTACCCATTTCTTCCACCATTCTTTACTATACTTTTCCATAATATACCTCCTTATTTAGATTATATACTATCTTCTAGTTTTATGCAAAAAAGTGCCTAGATATTCTAGACACTCTAACTGAAGGAGCAGAGGAGGTAAATGAAGAAAACCTCCTCTACCCTAATTATATTGTATTTTACATTTTTATGTAAACAAAAAGAGTGTATTTCTACACTCCACTATAAAGGGGTTTGTTGTGTTACACAACTGCGTTAAAAATGATAAACGCTAAAATATGGCACTTCATAAGCACCATTGAATAGATAGAACAATCACATTACTCGATAACTCTATAAGTCTACTTCTTAAACACCACTGGCTATCAATACGGCAGGGAGGTGGCTTTCTCCCTGTGATATTCACCATTTTTACTATCTACTCAATGCTACCTATAAAGGCAGCACCGACTAATTGTTTTTACTTTATGAAAAAAGAACACGAGCAATTTGCTTTGCTCAAATAAAGTATAACAAATAATAAAAAATAAGTCAACACAAAAAGGACCGTATCGTCCTTTTTCTCGAGTTCTGACTTGGAGGTGAACTCAACGCACTTAATACTGATGAGGAGTGATTAAATCTCATCTACTTAAAGTGTAGCATAAAAATAAAAAAAGAGCAAATAATTACTCTTTATTTATATAATTTGCCAAGCACAACGCATAACTCTATCGCTAGGGTCAAAGGTGTCTATTATGTCGCCATTGATTATAGCTGTGATATGCCCATTCATAGTTACTGCATATTTCCCATAAGGGTGTTCTTTTGCAAATTCTCCAACTGTTTTAGAATAATGACACTCTCTAGGGTATCTATCGTCTAAATAATCTTCTACAAATGGTACTAAATCAAACATTAGACCCTCATCTCCTGCTAAATCGGCTAATTCGTCATACATTTCTCTCCAACTTTTGTTGGTTAATACACTTAAACTCCTTATGACACAATCAGAAATGTTGTTCCCATAAGGGTTAGCATTATAGTATCTAAACATAATTACATTTGCATTGAACTTTGTAATGATTGTGCTAACATTTGTTTTTGTTGTTGAGTTTCAGCTTCTTCGTACAATACCTTAATAAAATCTTCTAAGGCTTTTACCATATAATGAAAACTCTTGTCGGTTTCTTCTGTTGCTCCATATCTTGAACGATTTTCGCTATATCTTCCATATTCTCCTGCCATTCTATCCATAGCGTCATCTCCTCTATATCTTGCGTCTCTTCCTCTTCTTCCATAAGAGCCTTCACTATAATTTCCATAACTTCCTCTTCCATATTCTCCATAACTACCTCCTCTACCATAGTTTCCATAGTTATTTCCATAATTCCCATAATTTCCGTACATATATATATTCTCCTTTCCTTCCCAATATTTTACATTTTCTAGGTCTTTATATATGTCTACCAATTGCCCAAAATATTTAATATTATCTTTATTTATTCCTTCTTCGTTTAGTAGTGTCTTAATTGATTTTGGTATTTCTCCATATAATGTAGCATATATATTCTCCTCTTTTGGTTTATCTTGTTCTTTATTTTCTTCTTCCATTAGAACCTCCTTTCTCTAAGAGTTCTATAATTTGGCTATTTTGCTCTATTATTTTCTTTAAGTATTTTTCATCTTGAGTTTGTAATTCTTGCATTAAATCTCTATTATTGTAGTCTTGAAACAATATTTGTAGGCTTAATGCTTGTAATACTAAACTTAGATTATCTACTTTATTCATTAATTGTTACTTCTTGATAAACTAAATGTTGCATTAGTTATAATTGGTATCTCTGTAACAATTGGAGTTGTAGGGTCTGTTGGTGTAACAACACTTGGTACACTTGCAATAGTTAATGAAGTATTACCTCTAGGGCATATTCTTATTTTTCTATTAAAAGATACCGTTTCGTAATCGTCTGCAGCACCTATTGTTACAGCTCTTACTGTGTCAGGTAATAGTATTCCATCTTCGTATAAACCTATTGCTACAACTCCTGCTGTAGCAGAACTAATAGAGGCACTAAAGTTGGCATTGTAATACCCATTATAGTTATTACCAAAAACTTTAAAGATAGGGTTGCCATTTTCATAATCTAGCCACCCTCCATTGCAACAAAATGCACATCTCGTTCTAATATTTGTTGCGTCAAATACTATTGGACTTGAATTACTTGTTAATACTAATGGTTCGTTTATTATTGTTTGTATCATCGTTTCATCTTTCTCCTTTCTTAATGTAAAAAGAGAATATAGACTTGCTATATTCTCTTAAAAGTTCAGTAAATAATTGCCTTTTATTTTACGTTCTTATATGTAATCCCTTTCAATATTTGATATATCGCTTTCCTAGAAATGTTAAACATATTTGCTAATTCTATTTGCTTAAATTTTGTATGGTTTTTCTTAATAAATAACACATCTTCATACTTCAATTTGGAATTATTGTGGTCACAACCACCCTTTTGCAAACCATTCGCAAATGCGTGAAGTTGGTTCATAGAATTATTGCACCATTCAAGGTTATTTACATTATTGTTTGCTTTATCCCCATCTTTGTGATTTATATATGGATAGTTTCTAGGGTTGGGTATAAACGCTTCGGCTACTAATCTATGTATTAAAGTGTTTTTTCTTTTAATGTTTTTGTCATCACTTGTTAGGTTAATAACCATATAACCTTTTTTATTTTTATATCCATAAGTTTCGTGGTATTTAGTTTTAAAAGAACCATATTTATTATATTTTGTTCTAGGCAAACATATTATTTTGCCTTCATCAGTTATTTCATATAAATTTTCGTAATTTTTTATTGGCTTTTTCATAATATCACCTCTATATAGTTATATCATAAAGTGCGATATTTGTCTACTTACTAAACTTGTTTATCGCAAGTTCTCGTAATCGAGCGTGTCGTAATCGACTATTTGCTATTAAATGAATTGGTTGTAGTTCCCACACCCACACCCATTGTTACTAGGGCAAGTGAATATAGGTGTTCTTCCGTATACCGGTGTACTAGGCACAGGGCAGTTAGATAGTCTGTTGTAAAGAGCGTCTACTTCATTAGCAAAACCTTGTGAAATGAAAGCATTTTGAGCTATTTGGCTGGCTTTTAAATCTGCCATATCTAATTGTCTTTGAAGGTCTAATATTTTCTCGTTCTTTGCGTCTATCTTATCGTTGCATAATTGGTCTAATATTCTTTGAGTGTTTGCAGTTTGGTTGATAAGTACATCTTTAAGACCATCAGCTAATGCTGCTCTATCAGCACAGTTTTCGCTTAGAATAGTGCTATTTAAGTTAGCAAGACCTAAACGATTTTCGCAACAACAATCTGCAAATTGTCTACTTAATGCAAATGTATCTTGCATTTGATTAATTGCTCTATTGTTAGCACTTATTTCGCTACTGTAGAAACCATTTGAAATAGCACTAGTTATATCTGCTGTACTATTACACAATTGGTTAGATAGTCCATAAATACCATCTCTAGTTCCTTCTAGTTGATTGCTTAAATGTAGTGTGTCGAAACCTTGATTTGTATTAGACATTATCTCTTTTTGCCCATTAGATAGCCAAGCATAACTGTTGTCGAAACCATTTCCTAAGAAACCACCATTACCGTTATTTCCCCAACCACCAAATAAGGCGATTAGAACAATTAACCATATCCAATCTGAACCATAACCAAGTCCACCATTACCACCAAAACCACCCATCATAGGCATTACAGGGTAAGGATAAGCGAACCCATTACCATTATTAGTAGCAAGTTCTACTGTAGGTTGTATTCCTCCGTTCATCATTCGTTTTCTCCTTTCTAAATATTTTTATCTATATCAACTCTATTTAGAGTTAATACCTTGCATTAATGTTTCCCATTCTTTCTTTTGTTGTGAGTTAAAGTTATTTACTATTCTGTTTAGATACTCGTTAGGGTCAACATTATCTTTTCTTGCCTGTTGGTATTCTTTGAACGCTTGTGGGTTCTTTCTTTTGAGGTTGTTCTCCAACTGGCTCATCAAATTTTGGGGTATCTGTTGCATTTTGTTCGATATTAACATTTGAAGTAGGTTGTTCATCTTTTACCATTCCTTTCTTTAATTCGTTAATTTGTGCTTGTAAATATTCGATTTGTATATCCTTAGGGTCTTTTTCAACTATTTCGCTTAATTCGTAACTCTTAATTGTTCCATTTATGCTTTTTACCCATACTATTGACATATCTTTACTAAAGTATGGTGTATCTCCTACTACAACATCTCGTTGTACATCTTCTATTGAGTTTGCATATCTTATTACTTCTCTATTAGTAGGAGCTAGTTGAAAGGTTTGATTAATACTAGGTTGTTGATTAGGCATTTGCATTGCATTGTTTTTCATTTTTTCTTTCATTTGTTGTAAGTTATTTATCTCGTAGTCTATTTGTTCGTATAAGCCTTGTTGAGATAAATTGTTATTAAAGTTTCGTGCATAAGGGTTATTCCCAAACATATTTATTCCTCCTATAACATAAAAAAAGAGAACCTGCGTTTACACATAACTTTTCAAATTGCGTTTTAAACAACTCTATTAAGTAGCATTTCTCCTTTCTTGATTTAAGTTTAACAAAATAAAAGAACTTAATTTTGTTAAGTTCTTTCTATTAAATCTTTAAAATCTTTTAAAATAATTTCAAAATCTTCTTTTTAATCTTCTTCCATTGAAATGAGATTGTACTCTCACTAACATTTAATTCCATAGCCATACCAGCTTGTGTAAGGTTGCCTTCCATTTTCATATCAAGTATTTTCTCTTGAAGCTCTGTTAAGTATATCTTTTCTTTTATGTATTTGATTTCATCTTTCGTAAATTCAAACATAGCAATCACTTCTTAACGAACTTTCCACAATTCTTACACTTCTTTACATATTCTATTTTGACTTTCTTTCTAATCTTTCTAATCGCTCTTGCTTTCGCCATAATTTATCTCTCCATTATTACAACTATCACCAACACAAGCATTAGCGTTGCCATCTTCATTTTCTACTTCTGCTATTTCAGTAGTTTCTTCATACCCTGTTGTATTAATGTAGTAAAGAAATGCTCCAATAGTCGCAAACCACATACTTAAAATTACTAATATTACTATGAATAATCTTTTGTTTTGTTTCTTTTGGTCGTGAAGCAATTCCATAACAATGCTTTGCTCTTCAACCTTTTTAACTTTTTCTTCTATTTTTTGAACATCTTCTTGCAAACTCATTTATTCCCCTCTTTTCCTAGAATGATACATTTTGATATGCAACTTCATCGCTTCGTCAATTTGGTCTTTAACATCTTTTTCGTATTTATCCATCTTACTAAGAATTTCTTTTACATCTTCCTTAATCTCTGATACTTGATACTTAATTAGTTCGTAATTGTTTTCCTTAGCGTTTGATTTTGCTTTATCCATTCGATTAGTAACAAAAGTTGCTACACAAAACACTACACTAATTATAGTACATACAATAGGTATTGTCAATTCCATATTACTCACCACCCTCAAACACTATTTCAGTTAATGCCTTTGCACTAATAATAAAAGGTTTATCATTATTAACTTGACTAATGTTAGTTTGCCCTTCATAAGACATAGCATTTTCTAAATTATCTAATTGTTCTATTAGGTTGTTATCTTCTATTAGTGATAGGTATGGTGTTGCTAGTGGATATAGAATTTCTACATTGTGAGTTGATAGCCAAGTTTGATAATCACTTATAGTTGTTAAATCACTAGATAATCTTATTTGTAAAGTATTATTTGCATAGTATAATGTCAAACCTTTTGTTCCATTTATAAAATCGTTCCAATTAACTGAAGTATAATAATTTGACAATATTTCAGGTGCTTTTGTTCCTGATGAATAACTTGACTTATCTTTTATTTCAAAAGGATTATATTTTACAAATGAGTGTGTTGATGTATTGTATCCTGAAAAACTTGTATTCTCATCATACACTACTTTTCCAATAGCATTATACTTACACCATTGTCCTGTTCCATAAGGCTCGTATGTTGTTGCAGTAGTTCCTTCTTCAATTTGCCATATATTAAAGTTATTATTTCCCATATAGTATTGAATATCTATAAAGTAGCAATTAGCAGGTGTTGTAAAACTAAAGGAACTTAAATTTGTATAACCACTTGTTCTTGAAATAAATGTTTTTGTATTATCAAAGAAATATACTCTATTAGTTCCACCATTTGGCATACCCCTTGTAGTATAAGTTGTATTTGGTTTTACTGGCATATACATTTTTGTATAAGCACCACCATTGTCATTAACTTCTACACCACTATCATTTAGTATCTTATTTTCTACTTTTACTACATTGTCTTTATCAAACAAATTCTTCCCACTATTCTTTGTAAAGTAGTCTTGATATGTTCCTATTTTACATAACTCTAGTGTTCCTAAATCTACTTCGTATGTTTGGCTTTGGTATGGCTCGTATGGTGTTGAAGTATCGTTCCCCTCACATAGCATTATATTTGTAAATGTTATTGTTGCATTAGCACCTACATACATTGAAAATGCACTTGTTGTTATTCCTGTTAATGCACTAGATAATCTACCACTTGTTGCAGTTGATAGAATAGTCTTTCCACTACCTACCCACCCTACTTCTACTCTAGCACCACTAGGGTTATTTATTTCAAATGATAATACATAAGTTTTAGCACTATCTACACTTAAATTTTGGAATAATATTCTTTCATTACCACTACCACTGTTTGTAATTGTATAACCATTATCTAGTTTTGTTATTGTTAAGTGTGGCTCTTTTGTGTATGTATTATTTAAAAAATCATATATGTTTTTACCAAATATTTTTACTTCATTATCACCACTTACTACTGATACTGGTATAGGACTTGTTGGTGTTGGTGTTCCACTTTGGCTTGTATTTCCTTTTAGGTCTAGTTTCATTAAGGCAGAAGCTACATCATTGAAAGTAATATTTTCTCCTTCTGCTTCAACCTTTGGTATTTTGCTATATAGGTAATTTAAACCATCTGCATAATTACGAAAAGGTGTTGTTTTAGTTAGTCTACCACCTAATTGGTTTATTGCAATTCTTAAACCTTCTTTTGTGTCGTTTAAATAGCTTAATTTATCTGCTATTGACATTTCTAATCACCTACCTCTTCACCATTTATCTCGTCTAAAGTCTCTCCTATTGCTCCTATTTCTTCTTGTATTTCCTCTATATCTGCTACAATATCTGTATCGTCATAAGTGCAATCTACTACTACATTTTCACCTACTCTAGATAAAGATATGTTTGTCCCTGCGACTAAGTTTAAATCGACTAAATCATCGTTCATAAAATCATCTCTCTCTTCTACTTTTATTATATTTGCACTTGTCAATAAATGTCAAATAAATTGTATTTATTTTATTATTTCCACATTCCTATCGCTAGTGCGTTTACTTTATATGTTACATTTGCCCCATAGCAAGTTATTGCTTGTGTACTTGTTCCCATATTTCCATCAGTTTCTGCACCAAATACACCACTTCCACTATCTCTTGCCGTTACTAAACAAGTTATAGGTGTTACGAATGTTTGTGGGAATGTCCAAGTTCCTGTTCCATAGTTTACACTTGCACTACCTAAAGTTGAACTACCTGTTCTTGATATACTCATTTCGTTTATATAGCATATCATTAAACCATTAGCAAACTTTGTATAATAACCATTAGAATTGCTACCACTCTCTACTATTCCATTTATTGCTTCCAATACATTTACAGGGTTATTTCTTCCTCTATCTGCAATGTATAAATCTCCATTTATTTGGAAATCTTCGCTTCCATAATCGTATACTGGAACGCCTACTGCAATAGTAACAATTTGCCCTGCTTCCGTTAATCTATCTGCTATTCTAATTGTAAATGTTCCTGCTTCATCATAGGATATACCACTATTTGCGATTGTTGTGTTAAGTGTTATTTGATTGTTACTAATCGTATATCCACTTGATAATGTATTAAAAGAACCATCTTTGGCTTTCCATTGCACTAATGCCTCACTATCATTTGCATAATTACCTATTGTATTTTGATAATATCCTGTCAAGTTTACTACTATATCATCACTAGTAGGGTCAGCTCTTTGTATAGACAAACTATTTGTATCTATACTTACTGGGTTATAGTCTAACATTGTCATTGTAATAGTTGATGTAGTTGTATTCCCTCTATTATCTGTTATTATTACATTTATTGTAGGTTCTACTACACTTATATTTTCAATGGAATAAGGTGAAGTTGTACTTGTACTTGAATAAGTTGCCCCACCGTGTGTTGCAACGACACTAACAATACTTGCTCCTTTTTTTGCTGTTGCAGGTATTTCTAAAACAACACGAGAAGCATTATCTACAGTTGTGTTTGCAGAATAACTTCCTATCATAGTTGCTACTTTACTATTTTGCTCTTCTTTACCTATTTGCCCTATTGTTGGGTTAGCATTTACTATATTCATTCTTTTAGGATAATTAGAATAGTCTATTTGCCCTTCGTGTACACTTTTTAATCTAAACACTACATCTAAATAATTGTATGCCTCTGTAGAACTTACTATTGTTGCATTTCTTAAAATTTCTTTTTCTGCATTAGTTAGTTCATATTGATAAGTTGCAACATTACCTTCGCCTTGTAAACTTACTTCTTTATAATCTATTAAAGGAGTTGTAAAACTTGTGTCAGAGGCTTTATATATAGCAATTGAACTTGTCATTGTTTCTACATAAGTCTCATTTGTTGTATATGTTACAATTGGGTTTTGCTCATCGTTAAAATCACTAACATTAGTTATACTTGGGTACAAGTCCATTTTAGGAGCAAGTATTTCTCCACTTATTGAAGCATTACCTGTTATACTTGCACTCCAAGAAGCACTTAATGTTTTAACCTCACTTGTTCCATCATCGTTATGTTCTATATATCTATTTGTTGTTATTTCTTGTAAAGTTGTTTCCCCTCTACTAAACGAAGTATAACTTGAATACGTTTTTGTTGTCCCATCTAATCTTGCTGTTGCACTACTTACACCTACACTTAATGTTGGGGCTGTTACTACAAATGTGCTTTTATAAGAAACATAAGTTCTTTTTGCTATTTTATCTTGCGAATTGTATTTTGCATATACTCTTAACCCTACATACATAGTAGTTCCACTATATACAAACGTCCAATCTTTACTTGCTATTTTTTGATATTTGTTAGTTAAAACTTTTGCCATTTATTATTCCCCCTAACTATTAGTTTTTATGTAGAACTCCGCAGTCCTATCTTCTAATTGTCCTGTTTTTGAACTTCTTAGCCTTACACCTTCTCGTCTATGATTGCCTGATATAAAGTATTTATGTACAGTTAAGTTATCCATTTCAGACTTAGATGTGTGTTCTTCTTCATCATAACCTATAAATGTTAATGTTGTAGGGTTTTCTTCGTTTGTTGTAACTTTAAATTCGTTATTTGTCATTGTAGTTTTAATCTTAGAAGTATTTGTTACGACACTTAACCCTTCATCGTTTATTACTACACTTTTCGTTGTAACTAAAGGAACACCATCTTGGGTTAACGTTTTATCTATTCTGTTAATATCAATTTGTAATTTATTTGCTTCTTCTGTTATTTTAGAACTCATTTCTGTTAGTTTTACTTCGTCAATATTTTTAACTGTTGCTTCTAAACTTTGAGAAGTTATTGTTAAATTCCCTACATTTGATTGCAATTCGTCTATTTCACTAGCATTTAAAGTTATTTGACCTGATAAGTTATCTACTGTTGTAGATACTCTTCTTATTTTTTGCTCTTGCGTACCACCAACTACGTTTGTTGTCACCTCTTGTTGTTTGTTTGGTATTTGTACGTTATTAGTTGCCATTACTGTCATTTCATAAGTCGTAGTATTATTATAAAATGTAGTATAAGTTTTATCATCTAATGTATAAGTTACCAAGTCCCAAGCGTCTAAACTTAAATCTCCATAGTTTTCACATTTTAAAGACCATATTTCTAAATCTTTAACTTCGTTATATATGTTTTCAACTACTGTTTCATCTACTATAAATGGGTTATCTTGCCTAATTATTAAAGTATTACCAGCGTCTGCAGTAAACTTTATTCTATGCCCCTCATAATATAAAGGGTTATCGTTATAATTTACATAAACGCCTCTAGAACCAAACGTAAAGTTTCTTATTGCGTCAAAATAAGTTACTGTTTTTAAACTATATTTTTCACCTAATTCGAATGACTTGCTTTCTAAGGCGTCTATCGTCCTCGTAGGCGAAGATTTTATTGGAATTAGTATTAGTCTACCTATTCTATCTATTTTTGCATTGCAACCCTTTATTTCGGCTATACAACTTATATAATATTTACCACTTAATGTATTATCGTAACTACCTACCTCAACATCTCCATTAGTAGTTGGATATGTTCCTAGTTCCACACCATAATGGCTACATATCCATATAAGTAAATTATCTATTGTAATAGAACCATTTGTTAATGCACTTGAATAATCGCAATTAGAAGAAAAACGAATTGCATAATCTAAACAAGTTATTTCACAAGTTTGTTCATAATTTTCTGCTAACTCATCTATTAAATATTTACCTATTGGTATTTCTTCGTAAGTTCCTTCGTCATCTACTTCTTGCCCTATGTATAAATCTACTCTTGCACCACTATGTATATTTATTCCATCTAAATTCCTAAACTTAATTGTAATTGATTGAGATATAAATGTTCCTATATAAAAAGGCTTATCTTGGCTAGAATTGTCTATTATAGGGGAATTTATATCTATTTTTTCTATCTGTTCAATTGGTACTTGTTTGTTTTCTACAATAAGCCTACAATCATAAAGGCTTTCCCCTGAATAGCATTTCTCTATCCAATCGTTACTTACATTATATGCCATACAATCACCTCTATTCTTCTATAAAAGATACAGAGAACGATTGATGAATTGTATGATATTGGTTATCATCACCCTTAATAACTCTATATGTATCAAATTCTTTGTCACTTGCATACATTTTATGTACGCTTTTCTTTAATGTTTTCTTGTCAGTTAACTCTACATAAAACCATTGTGGACTTATTGCATTTAAAATAAAAGCTAGGTCAGCGTCGCTTAAAACTGAATAACCTAGTTGTATGTCGTAAACATCGTGTCTTACTCTATTTCTATGTGTATAACCCTTTAAATCTGTATATGCGTCTTTATCTACATCGTGAAGAGTTATAGTAAGAGTAGAGGGAGTAGGGAAGTCTTTTAGACTTGTTTTTGTTTTCCCTACTCTTATATAATTCTCATATTTATTATAATCTATTACTTCCATAACATATTACCTCTCTCTACTTTATATTATAAACCAAATTGTCTATTTTTACTTGCATTTTTGAAATTAATGAAGTTTAGTAGACCTTCTGTATCGCCTTCTGCGATTATGTTTACTTGTTTTTCTTGATTTCCACTTGCTGCTATTCCTCTTGCTACTGCAATTGTCATTTGCTCTAAGATTTGGTCGTTATTTAATACTGCTGTTGAACTTCCTATTCTTCCTACCATTTCAGGACCTTTAGTTTCTCTTGCCATAAAGATTTCCCCTCTACTTGGGAAACCTCCACCTGCATAGGCTTTTACTGGCGACCATATACCATTATTGTATATACCACCTGTGGCTTTAAGACTTTTTAGTATGTCATTTAAACTATAACTACCTGCCCCTTTGTTAACAAGTGATACTATATTTGAAACACTCTTACTAGCATTATCTATTACACTACCTTTACTCTTTTTACCAAGTTTTTCTAGGTTTTTAATTAGTGTTTCTATTGCAGTTGCCATCTTACCTATTGAACTATCAAATGCCTTCTTCAAACCACTAAATGCTCCTGCCCAATTTCCTTGTTTTATTTTTCCTATTGCGTCTACAACAGCTAGGAAAGCCTCTGCTAGTGCTTCTACTACTTTTTCTAAAGGTGATAAGGCTCTTTTTAGTTCTGACGCTTTGCTTTTACCATCGTCAAGTTCAGGGAATAAAGTTATTTTTAATAGGTCTCCTAAAGTTGTTAGAATGCCATCTACTTTTTTTGCACCATTATATATATTCCCCCATATTTCAGCAAAGGTTCTTAATGTTCTTATCCCTCCTGCTATTGTTATTAATACGGTCTCGATTACTTTTCCAAGACCTCTAAATATATTAGCAACATAATTTGAGATTATTTTTTGTAGTAAGTCCCACAACCCAGTTTCTTTCATTGTTCTTACTAACTCTACTAACTCATTTTTTATAATTTTTATCCATTTTTGTATTTCTTTCCAATTTATTAGTTTTAAAAGTTTATCTCTTACTTTAGTTGCCCAGTTAGACATCTTTTCAAATTGGTTATTGTATTCGCCTAATTTCTTAAATGCGTCCATTAGTTTCTTGTCTATTCCTAGACCTCCACCTTTACCACCTGATGTTCCTCCACTTGATGATTGAGTTGGTGTTTTAATTACGTTTAATTTATCGAAACCTCTTAATGTTTTTTGTGCCTCTTTAGAAGCCTTACTAGCTTTTGTTGCTGCTCCAGCTTCTTTTTCTAGTGCGTCATATAATTCATCTAGACCATCACTAGTTCCAACACCTTGCTCTGTTGCATAGGCGTCTGCACTTATACCAAATATGTTTTGTATTGTTTCCATTATGGTATTAATAACCATTAAAATACCATTTAATACTGGAATAACTGCTCTTAATATTGGAATTAGGAAACCTCCTATATTCCTTCCTAGCATATCTATTTGATTATGGAATATTTCGGTTTGGTTTGAAACTGAATTAACTGTGTTTGCTAAGTCACCTTGTGCTGTTGACAATTGCTTTTGCATTACTATATATGTTAGTAATGTTTTCTCTGCTCTTGTCATATCTCCAATAGACTTGTCTATTCCTAATGCTAATGCTTCTTGCCCTAATGCAGCTTGTGTAATATCTACACCATAATTTCTTACAGCTCTTATATTACCTGCTAATGCACTTTGGAATTTCTTAGATACTGTTTCTAGGTCTTGACCTGTAATGGACTTTACATCTATTGACATTTTTAGCATATTTTCTGCTAATGTATTAGCTACATCTGCGTCATATTCTAATGCGTTACCAAATTGTCTATATGTTGCAAGTGTTGATGTTAATTTAGCAGGGTCATAACCAACTATGTCTTTTAGTGTTTCTAGTAATTTTCTACCACTATTATCTACACTTCCATAAGCATTGTTTAAGAAGTTTAAATCTTCTATATATTGTGATTGTTTTTCTGATAATTTAAGCCATTCTTTCCCTAACTCTACAACTTTTGCAATTATTTGTTTTATTGTTTGAACTACATTTTTAAGCACTTGAATTGTCGCTGATATTGCCATAGATACTGGCTCACCAAAGGCTGCTGTCATTGCTCCTTGTGCTGCATTACCACCTTTAACTATGTCTAAAAGCGAACCATTTATTTTTTGGTTTCCTTCTTCTTGCTTCTTTTGAGTTTGAACTATCTTTTCGGCTTTTGCGTTATATTCGTCCATCTTCCCAGATGTTTTTGCATACGCTTCGGACACTTTATTTTCCGTGTTTCGAACATCTGTTGCTGCTCTTGCAACTTCTTTTTCCATTTCGTTATTCTTTTGCAATGCACTATTTAAGTTCTCTATTTGAGATTTTGTGAACGAATATTCTTCACTTTCAGTTTTTGAAGCATTTGTTAGTTCTTCTAACTTTGCTTTTTCTCGTTCTATTGCTTCTGTTAGAGATGTTCTTGTAGTAATTAATTCTTGTTGTATAGCATTGTAGCGTTCACTTGTTGGAGTTATGCTATTCATTATGTCGTTATATCTTTCTAATGCGTCCTTACAAGCGTCTACTTTACCTTGATAATCTTCAAGTGATTTGCCACTAAATGCTGATGTTGCTACTCTCATATCAGAACCAACCTTTTTAATTGCGTCTGATAATATGTGCATATCTGTTGATACTGACTTTGTTTTTAGTCCATCAAATGCAACACCTAATTGCTTAACTTTATCGTATAATTGCCCATATTTAGATACTAGAGTTGATATTTGGTTTGTTGCTGATTGTGTGTTAACCCCAATTTCAACTCCTACTTTTTTTGCCATATACTCCTCCTTTCTAACTATCTCCTTGCCCAATAAACAAATTCTTCAGTAGGAGATAATTGTTTTTCTTCTTTTTTAAGAGTATCGTCAAATATTTCTTCAAATTTTGGAAAGGTTTTGCCTTCACCCTTCCCAAATGCGTTTGCTAATGAGATAGAAGTAGCAATACTTTGCATATTTCCTAAAAGCCACGCATTGTATTTTTCTTGTTCTATTTCTAACTCTTTTTGTTTTAAATAAAAAGTTCGATATGCCCAATACAATTGGGGGTCATTTTCCCAAAAGTCTGTACTAGACATACCGAACATTATAGCACTTGGAAATAACTCGTTTAAATAATATTCAGTAAAGCTGTTATATTCCATTGAATTATTATCTACTTTGTTGGTCTTAGTGCTTTCAAATTTTTTACATTTTTATTTTCTACCTTAGGTGTATATTTATCTATGTTTATGTCCTCTACTATTTGGTCTATTAATTTATTAACTTGTTCACCATATTCTTCTATGGCTTTATCGTAAAGTTCAAAACATTCGTTAGGTGTTAGTTTATGCGTTGTTCTTAGCATTATCCAAAACATCTTCTTGTAAATATCTCTCTTAACGGTATCAATGCTATTTAATGCTTCTTCAACTTTATCAAGACCTTCAAGTGGGTCTGTATCATCGTTTATTTCTGCATTATTATCTTCCATAAAATTAGCTAACTTTTGTGCCTCTTCTACTTTTTGCATTTCTTCTTTTGTAAACTTTTCTATTGCTACTAACCCTGCTCTATTTAAAAAGAGTGTGTATTCAACTCCATCTATTTCTATAACTTCTTTACTAAAATCATTCATTTTCGTTTTCTCCTTTTTTATTTACTATTCAACTGTTACATTGATTGTTCTATAAGATGTTGCTTCATCTGTTGCACTTGTTACTAACTTAATAGTTGTGTTTCCTGCAGCAACACCAGTTATCGTTAATTTACCACTAGCATAATTTGCTGTTGCAATTGTTGAACTATCGCTTGTAGCAGTTACAGTTGCGTTTGCACTTGTTTCGATAGATTGTACATTTGCTTCTGTTCCAGTTAATGTAATATCGTTAAGTGGTGAAGTAATAACTGCTGTTTGTTTAACTATATCTCTTACATCTGCTACTGGTTCATCTTCTGCACTTGTTACAGTTATGTAGATTTCACCTTGTTCAATTCCATTAACTTCTACACCACTTCTACCATATACCATAGTTCCTGTAAACTTTTCTCCAGTATCGTCAGCGTTTCTTTCTAGGAACTCTAAGTTTTTACCTTTGAATTTGTTTAATTGAATTATGTTATCTCTATGATAGTTGAATGTATAAGTCTTTTGGTCGTTAGTTTGTAAACCTTCAACTTGTGTTACAGCGTTGTCTGTTAATACAGTTTTTTCAACTGTAGCTGGAGCTCCTTTTGTTGCTGGTAAGTTAGTTGTAGGTACTAATAGCATATACTTACCATCAGTATCTTTTACCATCAAACAAGCACCTTTAGAAAGAACTCCTTTGTCTGTATAATATCTTCCCATATTATTTATTTCCTCCTATTATAATATTTAAAAATATAAACTTTCATTCCAACTTGCTAGGCGACCACTAAACATCATTTCTTGTCTAGATATAGATAAGTCAATATTGTCTATTGGACTATCGCTATCTTTATCTAAACCTATGTTCCTAAAGAAATTTGATGTTAATTTTCTTAACTCGTTAATTATTTGTTTAGGTTGATATTTAGTGCCATCTACAACAGTTGGTTTTGCATAGAGGCTTACTCTATAATTTATTCTTGATACATATTCAAGCCTATCAGTTGTTTTCCCTTGTATATAGTCTGCTTCGTTCATTTGTCGCATTATTATTGTTGGGAAGTTTGCGTAAGATTTAGGCGTATTAGGATATATTTGTAGCACGTCTTTAAATATACTTCTCTCTAACATATATTCTTTATATTCTTTAAAAAGTTCTTCTTCTATCATAATACACTTCCCATCTTTTTCTCTAGAAATTCCTCTACCCAATCATCAATGTTTTCTTCGATTTCTTTTGCTAAATAGTAATATATATATTTGCCTTCACTACCACTTGTGTGTTCAGGTAACCCATTGTCACCTTTATAACTCCAACCTTCGCTATAGTCACGCTTTGAATTACTCTCATATTCCCATTCGTCACCTGTTCCTAAAGAACTATTTGCTCCCACTAAACCAACTCCATATTCTACGAGTTCTGCTAGTGAAAAGCCATCGCTATATTGAGTATCTCGATAAACTTCGTTAAAGAAATGAGTTAAATTTTCTACACTTAGGTTTGCGTCATTATAAAGCGATATTGTGTTGCCATTTATTTCTTCGTGATTTCCAGCTATATATGCGTCTACTTTTTCTTGGTTAGCACTATCATTAGCATTTTCTATATGTGCTATATCTTTATCTAGCATAATTTGGTCTCGAACCTTTATGCACTTTTTTAATAAAAACTCTTTGAACTCCATACTTGCTAATGATTTAGAAACTTTGTTATATTCATTGATTAACTTAGATATATTATCTAGTGTTAATTCGACTTTATACATTCTACTTGCCATATACTACTTATTTAAACTTGCTTGGCTTGATTTGTTTTCTTCTTTTATTTCTTTTTCTTTTTTCTTTTCTACTAATTTCCAACCTAATGCTTCATAATTAGAAACTAGACTTTCTGGTACTGATTTTTCAATCATAACACCATCTTTGTTTTTAATTTCCATTCTTGCTTCCATATATACCTCCTATTTTTGTTCATTTGTTAGTTTAGTTAAATATAACCTAATAGATGTATTTTGGTTTCTAACACCTGATATATAGTAATCAGCGTCATCTCCATATTCCAACTCAACACCTTCTGGGAGAGGTTGTGGTTGTAATGGTGGAGTTAATGTTGGTACTGGGTCAGGTTTGCTAGGCTCTTTATCTACATATACCAAATCATATTCTTTAAACTTCCCTAAATATTTCTTTTTATTAGTAATAGATATTGCTTTTGAACTTATTACTTTCCTTCCAAACACTTCCATTTCTACTGTTTCGTTAAGTGTTTGTACATTAAACATATATTTCTTTGGCTTTGAATATAGGTTAATTAAGTTCCCATATTCGTCTTTTGTGTTCCCTACCCAACTAGCAATATATACTTTTGATTTTACTTTGTGTATGGGTTGGTTATTAACGTTATACATTATTCACCACCATCACTTGTCTCGTCTTTATATACCAAGTTATATGTTCCTTTAGGTAAAGGAGATGAGCTATCTAGTCTTTCTTTAGGTATTCCTACATAAGAATTAATCTTATTCATCAAAGAGTTTGACAACCCATCGCTTAACTTAGTCCAAGATATAGTATTTTCTGCATAGTTTGTAATTCCTTGCTTATCAGCTAGGTTATATAGTTCTACGCAACATCTTAATTGCCAATTATAATATTTAGTAGGTATTTGATATGTTTCAAAATCATCAAAAGGGTATAATGTTTCAAGTAAGATATAAGCACTGTCAGTTAGTAAATCTGTTAAAACAATTACCCAATTTTCCTCGCTTTCAAATATATCTTCATCATAAGGTATCTTAACTTTCAATTTCTCTAATTGTTGTTCAAGTAATTCCCTATTCATATAACATTACACCCTCTTTGTGATTATTTTTTATCTTCTTTATTAAGTTTTTTAGGTTCTTCCTTAGAAACATCTTCTTCTCCTTTTGGTTCTTCCTTAATAGGTTCTCCATTAGGTTCTTTAGATGGTTCTTTTTCAATTAATGCTTTAAGTTCTTCTATTTCAGCTTTTAAAGCCTCGTTTTCATCTGCTAATGCTTTTAATTCTTTAACTTTAGCAGTTAACTCTTCGTTTTCTTTCTTTAAAGCATATAATTTAGCATTGTCACCTTGACTTGCTTTTTCTTGTTCAATCATATAATCAATATTCAACTTTCTGTACATTATATCGTATGAATATTTAGGTTGATTTTTAACATCTATACTTTCTTCTTCATCTATACTCATCTTTTTGTCTAGGTTGAAACTTATTGCATAAGCCTTTTTACCCTTAACAAAGTATGCTCTACCTTCTTCAATTATGTACATAAATGCACCTCTTATCCGTTAGTTACTAGACGAGCCATATAAATGTACTTAGGTTGATATACAATAGACCAGTTAGCAGTAGTTCCTAATTGAGCGTCAGTTGGTGAAACTGGTAAGTTTGCCATTTCAAAACTGAAACCATAAGGTAAGATTG
>Ga0310691_10000933_pt1 | contig 49079 bp, 31 predicted proteins | sample 176DNAGHGlowgp2_FD_203887 | JGI IMG/M metagenome (GOLD analysis project Ga0310691, IMG submission 203887) | Sheep rumen microbial communities from Palmerston North, Manawatu-Wanganui, New Zealand - 1766 DNA GHGlow gp2 (v2) (version 2) | ecosystem: Host-associated > Mammals > Digestive system >... | reverse complement strand
GCTCCGCGGCGGTGCATGGACCTATTTCCCCACCTATTGCCGTGTGACTTGCCGAGACTCCTACAGTGGCGACGACGCCAGCGTTTCCGTCGGTTTCAGGGTGGCAATGGAACACCACCCTTAGCCACGCCGCAAGACCGTTATTTGCGAAAATTTGTATATTCCCCATTTTTATTCGCGAAAATTTGTATTTTTGCACGTTTTATTCGCGAAAATTTGTATGATCCAACTTGACTTGAATAAGATTGTCTATATGACCGTCTTGGTCGTTTGCTCATTGTTAGGCCATGCCCAAGACCCCGTCACCTTGCAATTTACCGGTAAGGACCAATACGGGCAGTACGTTCCGTTGAGTTCCGTCACCGTGGAAAACGTCACCCGGCATTGGCAGGAGATGCTCTACTATCCCGACACCACTCTCTTCATAGGGCAAACCGGCATTGAAGAAATCGAACAGCTCAGTGATGGCGTGCGACTTTTCCAAAATGTGCCGAATCCGTTTGACGGGGTGACAGACTTTGTGCTCTATCTGCCGGAAGCTTCAGCGGTGCTGCTCGAAATCTGCGACATGAACGGCATCGTGACGGCCACCTACTCAGGTTCTTTAGATCCGGGAAGCCACCTGTTCCGCTCTTGGTTAACGTCCCCGCAGACCTATCTGCTCAACGCCCGGACAGACGGCGGCACCATCCAAATCAAGATGGTCAACGCAGGCCGCGCCGGACAGAACCGTCTCGAATATCTCGGTAAGGGCAGCACATCTCTGATGGAAAAAGTAGGTAACGATGACAAGGGGAGCACCGACCTGCCGTTCAACTACGGAGATTGGATGATATACGTAGGCGATGCCCACTTGGCTGGAACAGACTTTTCCAGTGACCCGGTACTTCAGACACAAAACAGTTCGGAATTGATCACGCTTCCGTTTAACCTGCCGTTGCCCACCGTGACGACCGAAACCGCGACCAACATCACGCCCACGGAGGCCAAGCTGAACGGTTTGGTAGTGGAAACCTCCGGGTATCCTGTTTTCAGCCGCGGTTTCCTGATCACCGACAACGCCCAGTTGGTCGGGGCCTCCGACTACACGGACGGCGCGGGCGGCGGAAGTTTCCATTATGAGGTCAGCGGCCTGCAGATGGGCACCCGCTACTACTACCGGGCCTATGCCAGGACGGCGTTGGGGACCACCTTCGGGAACATCCTCTACTTCGACACGCAGTCGGATCTACCGGAGGTGCACACATTCATGGTGACGGACACCGCAATCCACGGGGCGGTCTGCGGCGGCAATGTGACGTATGACGGCGGCAGCGCCGTGACGACGCGCGGTGTCTGCTGGAGCACGACGCAGAGCCCTACCTTGAGCAACATCCACACCAGCGACGGCAGCGGTGTCGGCAGTTTCACAAGCCACATCTTCGGCTTGTACGCCAACACCACCTACTACGTGCGGGCATACGCCACCAACAGCGTAGGCACGGCCTACGGCGAGGAGCGCAGTTTTACCACTCTGACTTCCGACACAGTCATAGGTCCGTTTTACTGCGGCATCGACTCAGTGGCCGACTACGACGGCAACCGCTATCCCACGGTCGAAATCGGCACCCAGTGCTGGATGAAGGAGAACCTTCGCACCACGCACTATCCCGATGGCTTGACCATCCCCGAGTACCCGTCTTCCTATGACAATTATCGTAGAGCACCCGGAGACAACAGTGGCAATGTGCCCATTTATGGCTACCTGTACAGTTTGGAGGCAGTAAGGTATGGCGAACCATCCATTCATAATATCACTGACAGTGTGCGTGTGCAGGGTATCTGTCCTTCAGGATGGCATGTTCCGAGCCAAAGTGAGTTTTCACAACTGGTCAATTTTGTGGTTAGCCAGAGCCAATATTGCAACAACGACAGCACTAAAATACTAAAGGCATTGGCCGCTAATACATTGTGGAGTTGCTCTACTAGTCAGTGTTGTCATACAGGTTATGATATTCCGTCCAATAACGCCACAGGATTCTCAATGCTTCCATCAGGTTGCTATATAGACGGTAGTTATTATGGTAATATACTTTTTGCCGGCAGTAATTCAGTTATATCATTAAATTCTTTGGGATGTAGCTGGCAGTGGTGGCCAACTTACGACCTCGCATGTTCTGTCCGTTGTCTTCTCAATGACTCGGGCGTGGATAGTAGTACGGCTGTTTTGCCAGTTGTCTCGCTTATCACCCTCGACGATATTGACGCCACTTCAGCCTCCTGCATAGGTTTTGTGACAGCCAGTGGCGAATCGGCGGTAACCGCCAGAGGTTTTTGTTGGAGCACCTCGCCGAACCCCTCCGTTGGTGACAGCCACACTTCTGAAGGCATCGGCACGGGTCGTTTCAACAGCGAAATCGCAGGTCTGTCGCCCGGAACCACCTACTATTTGCGTCCATACGCCACCAACAATGTGGGTACTGCATACGGGGAAGAACGGAGCTTTACCACCTATTCGGCCGACTCCTGCGGAGGCATTACAGTGACAGACTATGACGGCAATATTTATCGCACCATTCCCATCGGGCAGCAGTGCTGGCTGCGGGAAAACCTGCGCACCACGCATTTTGCTGACGGCACTGCAATAGCACCTGGTCCTAATTCATCCACATCCACCACAACTCCTTACCGCTTCGCTCCTCATGGACACGACGAGGAGGTCCCCAGATTCGGATATCTCTACAATCGGGTGGCAACGATGCACGGAACAGACACCTCCAGTTCTAATCCAAGCGGGGTGCAGGGCATCTGCCCTGCAGGATGGCATGTGCCGAGTGATGCAGAGTGGCATCAGTTATTCCACTTCGTAGGCAGCCAGCCCGAATACGCGTGTAGCGGTGACACAAACCGCTTTGCCAAAGCATTGGCCTCTTCGAAGACATGGTGCTTTGTCGATATTGACTGTGCTGTTGGCAACGACCCCACAGCCAATAATGCCACAGGTTTTTCAGCCCTTCCTGCGGGTTATACTGATTCTTTTTTTATGCAATCGGCTATTTTTTGGACCACAACCGTGCCAGCACCAAATCACTGCTATTTTGTATTTATTGAAAATAGTCATTCTGATGTCATAATAAGCTCTATGTCTGGAGGCGGTGCAGGCGGTGCTTCCGTCCGCTGCCTTCGCGACTAGCGCGCGGCCTTCTGCCACTCGTACACCACGTTGCCCACCGCAATCATCCGCTTCGCAAACAGGGTGTTATAGTACATGGTCACTTTCTCCTTGATAGGCCCACACTGCGGGTAACGCCGCAATATATCGTTGACAACGGCCTCGCGGTGCCGTTCCCGGATTTCGTAATTGTTCTTGAAGAAGTCGGACTGAGTGTATTCCGCCAACTTGTCAACCGGTGACAACCCGCGAGCTTCTGCCGCCTTGTTCCATTCCCAAAACGGACGGAAAAGCGTATCTACGGCCTGTTCCACCCGATTCTCCACTTCTGCCGGAATCTGCCGGCCATCTGGTTTTTCCAAAGAAACGCTCTCCTCTTTGGAAGGCGAATCCGCATGATTTGACACCTCCTGAACGGGCGACTGCAACGGTATCTCATCCTTTTCCTCAACCACGCTGGAGGATTCTTCTTCCAGTGATGCCTCCTCAACCTCAACGGATTGTCCTTCTTCCGAACTTTCTGATGGCCTTGGCTGCAGCAACCACGCCCCTATCCCGCCGCAGATCAAAACCGCCAGTACAACAAAGAGTGGAACAAACCGTTGCTGCTGCATCCGCCGCAGAATCTCCTCCGCATTGCCGAAGCGCTTCTCACGGTCGGGTTGCGTGCACTTGCGGACTATTCCTCCGTAACCATGGGGAAAAAGCTGCCGTAGAATCACCCCGAAAGCATAGAGGTCGGCACGACAGTCCAACGGCACGCCACCGCTCTTCTGCTCGGGTGCGGCGTATTTGTCCGAACCCGCCGGCTGCTTCAGAATGCCGTGGTAATCGGTGTCCGCCAACCCGAAATCAATGATCTTCACGTTGTGTCCGTTGTACGTAATCAAGATGTTGTCAGGTTTCAGATCACGATGGATAATCTGTTTGCCGTGGAAATAGGACATTGCCGATAGTATCTCCTTCGCAACCTTTATCCGTAGGGCCCGCGATGGACTCTGTGCGAGGAACTCCTTGAGCGTACAGCCGTCCACATACTCCATCACGATGCACGGCCCCGCGACAGGGTCAGTCTCAAAGCTGAACGTATGCGCGATATTGGGATGGTCCATCTGCACCCCCAACTCAAACTCTTTGGTCAGCAGCTCGTTATAGACAGCTTTTCTCTGAAATTCCGGCTTCAGCCCCTTCAGCACAAACCACTTTCCGTACCTTTTCGCCTTATACAAACGGTTGAATCCACCCGACGGGATTTCCGCATACGCAGTGAACACGTCCGAGATGTTCTCGAACGAGGAGGTGATTTCGCCGGAAGAGGAAGTGTCGCTAACAGACATAAGGATTATAATCAGGCGCAAAAATACAAATTTTACGTTTCACAAGTTTCAAGTCTCAAATCACAAATCACAAGTCACAAATCACAAATCACAAAAAAAAGTGCGGAAACCTCAAAGATTTCCGCACTTTTTGCATTTTCAGCAAATTCACGCAATAACTATTCCGGTTTGTAGAACGGCATCTTCACCGTCACGGCCTTCAGCAGACGGTTTCTCACCTTGATGAAGATCTCCGTGCCGGACTTCGCGAACTCTTTCTTGATCAGCGCCGTGCCGATACCCTTGTTCACGGACGGACCGAATGTGCCGGAACGCACTTCGCCGATCACGTTGCCCTCGGCATCGCACACCTCGTAGCCGTTTCTCGGGATACCGCGGTCAATCAGCTCGAAACCAGCGATTCTGCGGGTCACGCCGTTGGCCTTCAGGTCTTCCATGTACTTGCGGTCGATGAAATCCTTGCCATCCACGAACTTCGTAATCCAGCCCAGACCGGCCTCGATCGGGGAAATCGTGTCGTCAATCTCGTGACCGTACAGGCAGAAGCCCATCTCCAGACGCAAAGTGTCGCGAGCACCCAAACCGATCGGTTTGATGTCGTACTCGGCGCCAGCCTCGAACACGGCGTCCCAAATCTTCATGGCCACCTCGTTCGGGAAATAGATCTCGCATCCGCCGCTGCCCGTGTAACCGGTCGTGGAGAAGAGGATGTTGTCGATACCAGCGAAGGTGATGATCTGGTTGGTGTAGTACTCCATATCCACCACGTTCGCGCTGGTCAGTTTCTGCATAGCCTTGAGAGCCAGAGGTCCTTGCACAGCCAATTGGGAGATGCCGTCGGAGATATTCTCGATCTCAGCACCGAAAGCCTTGTTCTGCTCGACCACCCATGCCCAGTCCTTGTCGATGTTGGCGGCGTTCACCACCAACAGATAATCCTCGTCGTGGAGGTTATAGACCAGCAGGTCATCGACGATACCGCCTTTGCCGTTCGGGAAGCAGCTGTACTGCACCTTGCCCGGGAACAATGCGGCCACGTCGTTCGTGGTGATACGTTGCAGCAAAGCCAAAGCCTTGGGACCCTTCACGGTGAACTCACCCATGTGGGACACGTCGAACACGCCCACCTTGTTGCGCACCTGCAGGTGCTCGTTGGTGATGCTGTCGTACTGAATCGGCATGTAAAAGCCGGCAAACTCTTCCATTTTGGCGCCCAACGCCTCATGTTTCGCTCTGTAAACGGTTTCTTTCATATTGTTTTTGAATTAAATTGTTAAAGACATTTGAAAGTGCAAAAGTACAAAAATAATTGAGAATTGAGAATGAATAATGGATAATTCTTCATTCTTAATTCTACATTCTTAATTCTACATTCTTAATTGAACATAATGTATCGTCTTCCCTTCCGCTAACCACATCTTCTCGTAGAACGTCTGTACCTCCGTGAGCAACGGATCGGCACCGCCGGCGTAAACGTCAGGGATATTTTCGACAAGCTCCCAACGCTGCTCTGCGGCCGTTTCCAGAAGATATTCGTACAAGAAGTCGCTGTCGGACTTCAAGTGCAAAACACCGCCGTTTTCGGGCCAGATTTTCCGGTAATAATCATTGACGAAATGAGGCCCGACCAGACGTTTGCGCTCCTTCTTGATTTGCGGGTCCGGGAACGTCACCCAGATCTCGTCCACCTCGCCGGGCGCAAAATATTGCTCTATATGATCGATGGTAATGCGCAGAAACGCCACATTGTCCAATTCCTGCTCGATTGCGTCCTTGCAACCGCGCCACAGCCGCGCTCCCTTCCGGTCTATGCCGATATAATTACGCTCGGGAAAACGCTTTGCCATCGCAATGGTATATTCCCCCTTTCCGCAACCCAACTCCAACACTATCGGTCGGTCGTTGTGGAAATAATCCTCCCGCCAGCGTCCCCGCAAGGGAAACGCCTCCCCTATCCTATCGTATTCCGTATGCTGGAACAAATTCCCAAATGTCGCGTTCTCCGCAAATCTTGCCAATTTATGCTTTGCCATTGTAATGATTATTGGTTATTGGTTATTGGTTATTGGTTATTGATGGTTATAGTTAAATGGTTATACAAATAAAGGGGATTAATACCGAACAGGATCTTCAACTACTAACTGCTAACTACTAACTGCTAACTGCTAACTACTAACTGATAGTACGCCCCCCGTGCCGCCATCAACTCCTCATGCGTGCCTTGCTCGACAATACGGCCTTGGTCCAAGACGCAGATGCAATCAGCGTTTCGAATCGTGGATAGCCTATGCGCAATCATCACTACCGTGTGTTGTTTGGAAAGTTCCTCCACCGATTGTTGGATCAGTCGCTCCGACTCCGTGTCCATCGCCGAAGTGGCCTCGTCCAGCACCAACACCGGCGCCTTTCGAAGCACAGCTCTGGCAATGCTCACCCGTTGCCGCTGACCTCCGGAAAGAGCCGTCCCCCGATCTCCGACAACGTGTTCGAACCCATCCGGCAATGACATAACGAAATCGTAAATGTTGGCCGCTTTAGCCGCCTCCACGACCTCTTCCATCGTGGACTCACGACCCAATGTGATATTGTTGTAAATGGTGTCGTGAAACAGCATCACGTCCTGCGACACGAGCGCAAAAAGGCCCCTATAATCCGACACCCGGAATTTGTCCACAGGAACCCCGTCTAACAGAATCTTTCCGCCCGTGGGATCATAAAACCGCATCAACAAATCCACCAACGTGCTCTTCCCAGCTCCGGACTGCCCGACAAACGCCACCGTATGACCTTTTAACACCTCCAAATCCAAATGGCTGATAACTTCCGTGTCGGAATAAGCGAACGAAACATCATGAAAGGAGATCCGGTCTTGAAAATCCGAAACAGGCAGAGAGTCTGGCAAATCCTCCACCACATCTTCAACAGACAGAAACTCGTAAATACGATCCAAAGCAGCCTCGCCTCGTTTATAGTCCGAGAAGGCGGAGGAAATATTTGAGACTGGGGTGATAATCTGGGTGAAAAGGGCAATATAGGTAATGAAAAGTTCAGGGGAAAGCGAAGAACGATCCGACAAAACCAAGGTACCGCCAATCACCAAGACCACCATCACAGAGGCAACGCCAAGGAACTCACTCAAAGGGTTGGCCAGATAGTTCTGCCGATAAACCCGCTGTTGGTTTTGATGAAATTGGCGATTGAGCTGGGAAAAATGCCTGTAAGCTCTCTCCTGTGCATTAAATCCATATATGACCCGCAACCCCATCAACGTCTCCTCAACATGGGACAACAAAACACCAAGGCGGTCGCGATAGGTTTTGGCGGAACGCTTTAGCAAATATGCCAAAAAACCGATAATAAGAAAAGAGACTGGCATCAGCAGCACCGCCCATAACGACAACTGATAGTCAATATAGAAAAGGAAAGCGAGATAGCAAACCAATGCCACAGGATCCGTAAGGAACTTTTGAACAGAAGCCAAAATGGTATATTCAACCTCCTGAGTATCATTCACCGCACGTGTGACCGCATCACCTTTTTTCTGATGGGTGAAATAACTCAAGGGCAAAGAAATCATTTTGTCATAAAGCCGACCTCTTAGCGTATAGAGGAAATCGCTACGCACATGCGCCATCACCCATTGCGAAGAATAGGCAGCTAGATTACGTAAAAAAAACAGAATAACTGCGCATACAATAATCAAGGCTATCGCCTGCTGCAAATTACCAAAGGGGACAACGTTTTCGATAAGGGAAACAATATATGAGGACAATGGGCTCAAGTTCTCCAGGTTTCCACGGAATAACAGTTTCACAAATGGCTCAATCATCAAAAAGGTAAAAAAGGTGAGCAGCACGTACAGCACATTCAGCAGGAACACCCCCGCCAAACGCCCGGCATACTGCCGAATGAACTGTATAACAAAACCTTTTCTCATACCTTTGTTAAACTATGACTTAAACATAAACTTAACGATAACCTTCTAACCCTCTAATCCTCTAACCTCATATCCTATAACCCAGCTTCAATAACCCATAACCAATAACCCATAACCATTAAAAAAGGGAGTTGCACGCAGTGTGCGCACAACTCCCTTGGATTATTTAGTTAATTGACTAGCGAGCTAACGCTGACACAACCACTTTCTTGGTGATGATAGCATCGTTCGTGCGCACGGTCAAAACGTATGTACCGACGCTGAGGTGGTTAACATCAAACTCGAAGTAGTAATTGTCGCTGTCGATGTAGGTCTTACCAGCATAGATCTGCGTACCGCTGAGAGAATTCAGCGTAACCGTAGCGTCACCGCTCATGTTGTGGACACGAGCCTTCAACGTGGTGGTGATAGCAGGAGCCGGGTTCGGCCAAACTTCCATTTCAGGAGCAACATTGCTTGCATCCACATTCAAATCAGGAGCAAGAGCAGGAGCAGCTGCTGGTTCAACAGGCTCATATTCAAGTCCGCCAACAGAGATATGGATTGAGTCAACAACAAGCAATTTGGGAGTACCGTGAGCATACGTGTGACCACCGATCACAACGGTATTATAAGGAGTTATAGCATTTGGTGAAACCGGGTCCGTGTAATCCGTGTGCGAAGTCATCCAGTTATCTCTATGATTAGTAGAATACAATTTGAAGACAACCGTGTATTCACCACCGGCCAAGAAAGGAGCAATCGTTTGCGTAATCGGACGATTAACAAGGAAGTGGATCCACAGGTCATCGTAATAGTTCGTGGTAGTCAGTAAGTTCAAATTGCTATACGGGAAATGGTTACCATAGTAGGTATAGATACTCGGCAAATTCGGGAATTCTGTGTGAGCATCGTTGTATGCACGAGCACCAAAGTAGTAAGAAACATCATGAACGTCTGAATAAGGTTGTGTAGAACCAGGAGGATTACCCACTTTATAATCCATTTCATTCTTAGTGTTCCAAATGATGTTAGAACCAATTTGCACGGTTTGAATGAAGTTCTCTATATCAGTAGGAGAAAGAGTCTGCTGACTGTGATCATATGGACTTTGATTGGTAAGAGCAACACCATTATGATAGAATTCATACTCAACCCAAACAAGAGTATCAAGCGAATTACATTCATTAGAAACCATCCACTTGTATTGCAGACCTTGAGTTGTTTCAGAAGTGAACTCATGAGTCGGATTTCCTTCCATGTCTGTGAAAATGAATCCATACTGGTTAGAAACAATCACAGAAGCAGTGCCATCCGTTGTGCTGCTACAACCATTTTCGTCCGTAACAGAAACCGTAACCGTAGAGGTGGTAGTACCGAGTTCAGCATCATCATCAACATAGAGCGTGGTCACAAACTCATTAGAAGTTTGCTCAACAGGCTCACCGTCATTCAGGGTGAATGTGTAAGTTTCAAAGCCTTCAGTGGCAATGAACGTAACCTCAGTACCATCACAAACCTTTTCAGGTCCTTCAACCTCTACAACAGGGTTAGGATTGACATGCAACTTAGCAGTGGCAGTGACGGCGCCACATTCACTCGGAACAGTAACAACAATGTCTGTGTTGTCATACTCGACACCATAGGTGTTGGTTGCAGACCAAGCCTCACCGTTGATCGTCCAAGTAGGATCACCGTTAACCACGTTGCTATTATCAACAACTTCCAGATTTGCATCGGTAATGTCAACAGTAGAACCAGCACAGATGGTAATATCGTTGATGGAAACCTCAGGTTGATAGAGGAGTTCAAGTTCAACAGGATCAGTCATAAATTCATCACCACAAGAAGTAACCCACTTGTAGTAAACCTGGATAGGCTCGGTCACGAGAGTTTCAAGCGTGATGGCCTCATCAACAGATGTTCCATCTTCGTTTTCTTCATCGCTCACCGCATACCAACCCTCACTCACAATAGTAGCAACAGTGATCGTTGAAGTAGGTGCGGTTTCAATGAAAGCAGACAGAGGTGAACCAACACATGCAGCTTGGAACTCAGGTTCGGTCCAGTTAAATGTCGGGATATTCAAAGCCACATGCTCAGTGTCAGCACCACAGTTATTTTCAGCAATCACGAGAATCTCACCGCCATTGTAAAGAATGACATCCTCAAATGTAGTATTTGCTGAAATCTCATAATCATCCTCACCATCCTTAACGGCAACATAACTGACTTCTCCTTCGTCAGAATGCCAATCAACCGTATAGGTGACCACATTCATAATAGAAGAATTAGGACAGATAGTTCCAGTAGTTACAGTCAACTCGGGCTCATCAGAGATAGAGATCATGAAAGGTCCTGCAGTATCTGAACCGCAAGCATTCGTAGCAAAGTACTTAATGTAGATGGTTGAATCGTATGCTAATGCCTTGATTTGAGCAGCAGTCACAGATTGATAAGTGATTTCATCATTATCATTTTCAACAACTAACAACCAGCCATGAGCGGTGATCTCAGAGCCATTCGGCAATACATATGCGTTAGCGCTACCAGGCATCGGAGAACCGACTTGCAGGATCATGGGTTCACCTGTACCTGTGCCACCGCAATAGTAAGTGTCAAAATAGACATCGAAATATTTAGCACAACCATCGTAAGGATCAGGATACAACTCAACAGAAGGTTTGTCACTTACTGTGACAGTAGCCGTATCGGTGTTAGAAGAACCGCAGTTATTAGGTTCATTAGTACCAGCATTAGAGAGTACAAAGAACAATTCAGCACCATTGAATGAATAGTCCACCGTTTGAGTCAAATCAAACGGAGTAAATTCAGTTTCGTTGGCTTTCTTCAGGTAAGCATTCACGACAACATTTTCGGGATCCAACAAGTCATCCTCGTTATCAATGGTGTATGAAGCATCGATCGTTTGATTAGCGCAGATTGCAGCTGTATTGACATGACCAACCGGAATCGTGTCAACGATGAGCTTAGCAAGAACAGTGGTATCGCTACATTCGTTCGTCACCTTGAAGCCGATATACTTGCCATTGTAGGACAGCTTGACCGGATCGAGGAGATAAGCATCATCATCATAATCCTCTTCAAGAACCGTGACAACCACATTCTCTGCATCGGTGGAATCCACCATCACAACGCTAACCGTACATCCGTTAACACTGTTGCACACGTATTCAGGAACATTGATTTCGATTTCTCCACCAGCGCAAAGTGTAGCAAGTTCAAATTCATTAAGATCGGGTTTCTTACTAACACTGAAGTCATAATCTTCAGATGCGCCACAAATCATCTGCGTCTCCTGATCAGCATATGAGTAGCAAGAGATATTCAACCAGTAACCATCAGGATTGAACTCGAGCACATCGGTTGCAGAAACTTCTTCGCCATTCAACGTCATGACAATAGAACCCTCAGCAGCATTAGTGATGGTGATGTTCTCAATAACCTCAGCGATAGTAGTTCCCTCGCAGAATGACTCCTCAACTTCACCAGTGATAGTCGGATAACCCATGACAGTGAGAGTAGTCGTCAAGACAGTGTCACAACCCTCTTCAACAGCAGGAATCGTATCAACACGGCTAACAGAATACGGGTATTCAACAGTACCGGCAATGATAGCAGCCATCAGTTCATCATCGATGTCATAGCCATCGAGAGCATGATTAACAACCACAACGTCACGAGGAGTAGGATTAACCGGGAGATTGTCATTCGGACCAAATTCGATCGGAAGTTCACAGACAGTCTCGTAAACCGTGTCACGAACAAGAGGATTGATAACCAAATTGAACAAGCCAGTAGCGCGACATCCGTTGGTGTCAATTACATCGAGACAGAATGTCACATTCTTGTTGAATTTCCATTTGTTAGAATCATCCTTGTATGCAGCAACAGAGTCAGCAGTGTTGACATAGAACTCATACTCAGGATTGATAACAGAAGTATCAGTAATATGGTTCATTGTCCACCATGCCTGCTCCCAACCGTTATGAACAACACCGATTGTCAGATCTTCATTCTCACAAACTGTGGTTGAATTGCCAGTGATAGGCTCAAGATCAACAGTGTAAACAATAGGATGAGCAGCATAGACACAAACTTCAACACGCGACACTTCGAAACAGCCAGTTAAAGTATTCGTAGCTGTCACAGTGTAGAAGCAGCACATCTCCTCATCCGTAGCGACAGGAGCGGTAGCGCCATCGAAGTACTCGTTGTGGCATTCCTTATGCCATCTGTAGGTGAAATCGCCTTCGCAATCGCTGCCTTCTGGATAGTAAGCATGAGCGGTGATAGTAGCGTTCTCCTCATTGAGACAGTACTTACGAACGTCAATATCAATGATAGGAGTACATTCGTTCTCCGTATTGAGGACGACATCAATGGAGTTCTCACAACCGGAGTTGATTTCGCGAGCGACAATGTGATAAACGTCAGGAGCCAAAGAGTTCCAAGTGTTCACAGCGCTGAACTCACCACCTTCGAAGCTAAACTCGAACTGAGCAGGATTGAACATCTCGCTAGTAGCGGTAACCGTAATCTTACCATCATACAGAGTTGAGTCACAAGCGTGGTTCGGGGTAACGGTAGGAACGATTACGATGTCGTTCTCAGTCTTCTCAATTACGATAGAATCGAAATTATTATAGACACATCCAGTGATAGAATCCAAAACAGTGATGTAATAAACACCGTCTTCAAGATTTGTGAAGAGACTATCTGACTGATAGGTCAAACCGTTGTCAATACTGTAATTGTAGATGCGATGTCTAGGATACAGCACCTCAGGAATATTGACGGGTTCGAGAGGCAGGTGAGAATAGTCGAATTCTGTGGGTTTGAAAGTCGTGTGGAGTTGGATTTGACCATTGAAAGGTTCAATACAGAACGTATTCGGAGTAGGATCACCAGTGAGGAGGACAGTGTCACGACCCAGTTCAACTGTAATCGTGTCAGCCTTAACACAACCAGTACGAAGATCCTTAACTTCAACATAGTAGAACGTGTCAACCAGCCAATAGAATCTATTGCTGAGATTATCGTAGTCAACCTCTACTTCATCACCCTTCTCGAGTTGGCCTTCAGGAGCATAGAAATAAGAATAGTAGTAATATTGTACGTCATCATAAGGAGCCATCACAGTGATAGTACCATTACCCGGTTTATTATAAGTACCGACACAATAGGTGTTCGGGGTTTGTTTAAGAACGAGATCAGGAAGTTGTTGCTGCTCAACCGTCACTTGACCTTCTGCAACACACATGTACTTATCCGTAACAGTGTAGTGGTAGGTACCTGAATTCAAAGAATTGAAAGTGACAGGAGAAATGACATCTTCAGAGGTGAAGATAGCATGAGCAACGCCATCAGCATCCAGGGTGTCAAGCGTAACCGTGTAAGGTTTGTTGTTATTGTTATAATTGCTGATAGTGAGGATAACCTTACCGTCGTAAGCAGCAATTTGATTGTCACAAATAGTGTTCACAACAGTTGACTCAACCACAACAGGAACAACCGTAGAGTCAACGATGTCAAATTCATGCTCGGTCTGACAACCGTTAGCGTCAGTAGCGACAACATAATAATGACCTGCGCTCAAATGAGTAGGATCAGTAACAACAACATCTTCCTCGGTATAGAATGCATACGTGTAAGTAGTCGTTGCAGCGATGGTCACGTGACCGTTCACAAGACCTTCCTCGTTATCGCAATATTGGTTAGGAGCAGGAGTGACGGTGAAGACAGGAGTGACCGTGATGTCAAGAACCTGTTTGTTAATCGTATTCTCACAACCGGTAATCATATCAGTACCATGGATATGATACATACCAGGAGCCAAACTATCAACTGTAGTAGCAAGGCCTTCATAAATCACCTCGTTGTTGTCATTTGTAACAACATATTGGATATTAGCCTTGTTGAAAGTAAGCGTACCATTGAAATTCTCACCACCGCAAAGTGAATTACCTACAGAAGTAACAGTGAATGTGAGGGTAGCTTCAGAAGGATTAATAGTAACTAAAGTATCGGTTTGGCAAGCAGTAAGGTTGTCAACCTTATAGACGATATAATCACCGTTATGCAAATCCATGTAAGGAGCCAAAACCTCTTCTTGGTTGCTATTGAAAACATAATACGTGAAACCTTGTTCTTTATTGATCACAATAGAACCGTTGTCATTCGTACAGAAGGTAGGAGCATTCGTGGTAACTTCACCATGGAATGACGGATTCTGTCTTGCATCCGGAACATAGATATCAAACTCGGTCACACAACCGGCAGTGGTCGTGATCCTGACCGTGTAGGTGCGATCACCTTCCAATTCGTCGAAAATAATAGAAGTGGTAGGAACTTCGTAATCGAAAACAGGAATTTGGGTGATGATAGCATCGACTAATACATCTTGTTCGTCAAACAACTCATAAACATAACCCTTAGGCATGTCAATCAGACGAATGATACCGTTATAGGGGAATTCACAACGAGTGTTCGGGAAGACTTCATATTCAGGTTCCGGCAATGTTTCATTAACCGTAATGTGAACCGTATCGGTAGATTTACAACCCACGGAGTCAACAGCTTCCACTTGATAAACATATACAGAAACAGGAACACCAGCTTCAACAGAATCAACCGTTGAGAAAGTCTGATCATTTGACATCACCTCAGAGCCCTTCGTCCAAGTATAAGTCACAGGTCCAATAGCACGATCGCTAGTGGCAGCGAAGGTGAACAATGCCGGAGAGCAAGCTTCTCTCGGGTCAACAGTTGCTGTAACTTTGATTCTGTTAGTATCAGCCAAAGCAACAAACTTACCTGTAATAGCAAGAGTGTCATCACCACATTGTGAAACAACATACACCGTGACAGGAGTGTCTTCGGTCATCTCAGTACCAACTGCAGGTTCTTGCCAGATTTTCTTAGGAGGCCAGTTGCCACAAGCATTGTAGAGACTATCAACAACATATTGAACGAAATCCGTAACAAGCATCTTACAATCTTCCACAACCGGAACGATGTCATGATGGATACCGCCAATGTATTCAGGAGCAACATCTTCAACAGGAACCAAGATAGAAGCTTCTGCCGTACAACCGTAAATAGTATCCGTCACAAAGACTTGAGCGTCGTAAATGTAGGTACAGCTATCCGGAACAATCCAGAGGCCGGTGGTATCTTTATCAGACAAGATATTCACACTCTGAGAAGTAGTCCATTGATAAGTCAGATTAGGAACAGTCTCAGAAGGATTAGAAGCATCGCGTGCAGCGAGCCAGACAATACCTACGTTAGGACAATAAGGCGGTTGGCTAATATTTCTCTCATGAGGCACAATCACAATATTAGGATTAGCCTTAACAAAGACTCTAGCATAATCGGAAGTAGCGGAACATCCGTAAGCATCCGTAACCGTAATGTTAAGATGATAATATGCATCGCCCTCCAAAGGAGAAACAGCAGCAGTCACCTTGTCAACTTCAGTGAAATTAACGATGGAATCATCTTCAAGGCTACCCCATTGGAAAGTCAGAGGATGAGCAACATCGAAATGGATACCGAAATCAACGGTGTTGGAATCGAAGGTCAAATAAGCAGTGTCACCCAAGCAGATGCTGTTAGGATTGATAACAGGAGTTCCGACTTTCAGGGTGTCAGGTTCAAACCAGAAAGCTAAGGTGTCAGCAGTATTACCGCAATCGTCCCAAACAACGACTTCGACGGTCAGCTGGTTACCCACCATGTCTCTGAAAATATCGAGACTGTCGTATGCCACCACATGACCGAAACGAGAGGATTCCTCCCAATAGAACTCGGAGTGGTTATACAAGTATGCAGAGTCATACTCAACGCAATTGTCTTCAACCTTACCCAGGAAGGCCATCACGAATTCAGCCTTGGAAAGGGAGTTGAATGTGCAGTTCGTATCGCGTTTCGCAGCAAGACGTTCATAGATAGGTCTGTTCTCCTTGCCCACAAAGTAAGGAGCAACAGAATCATGAGCGGTGAACGTCTGAGTAAACGTGGAAGCGTTGTTACAATAGTCATAGAAAGTATAGGTTCTCACCAAAACATTCTCACAAGCGTCAACAACGTATGTGGAGTCTTTGCAGGTGAAATGGTCAATACCACAGTTGTCGGAAACAGAGGTCAAACCATCGAAACCTTCGATCGTCTTGATGGTGTCAGGACGATTCACACCTTCGAAATTACAAATATTAATTGTTCTAGCCCAAGTAGCAGGATTAACTTCAGGAGCAATAACGTCATTGGCTACGAATGTGGCAGTGTCTTTCACGAAACAGCCATTGTCATCCGTAACTACATAATAGAGATGATACGTTGTACCGCACTCAAAGTCTGTAATCTTGCTATACGGTTTAGTATAGTTGGTCGTCTCTTGGGTGTTCGGGTTGTTCAGCACGGTGTTGTAATCGGCAGTGAAGTCAGAGGATTGAGCAACCGTGTAGGGGAACTCAGTCTGCGTAGAAGTCACAACCATGACAAAGTCAACAGCTTCTGCATGAGGGCAGATAGTCGGCAGATAGGTGAGCTCGATTTCCGGAGTCTGGTGGAAAGTGAGCGTCACGATGCTGTACTCTGCAGAGTAGCAATCCGTCTCAGCATTGTAAGCCTTGACATGATAGGTGACAACTTTGTCAACGTTCGTCGTCGGTCTGACATCAGCCAAGTTGACAACATAAGTGTCGCCCGTATGAACGGCTTCGCCGTCGAGGAACCAAACGCTCGTGGTGGAGCAGTGGTTAACATCGGCATCACGGTTGACAGTCATCGTCATCGTGGTAGCTTCGTCCTCATTACAGATTTCATACTCACCACCCGTAGGAGCCGGGAGCTCATTGATCGTCAGGACGATCTCAGCGGGATCACCCGTACACTCGATCGTTTGGTAAATATTGACTTGACGGACGAAGAAGTGGTAAACACCCACAGCGGTAGGAGGAGTCGGGATTGTCACGCTCCAAGGACCGTTAGCGTTGGTAGCCCACTCGAATCTCACATCGACGACACCCTTGTTGGCTGTGTCAGCCATGGTCACCAATGCGTTCAGTTCATTTTGTCCGAATTCCGTGCATTTGCAGATAGCAATATCCTGAGCTTGAACCTGCGGGTTCTCGCGCACGAAGAAGTGGAAGCGGTTCACGCTGTCCGTATGGAAATAGAAGCAAGCGGAAGGATCTTCACCTCTGTATTCGCCAAAGACAACATTGGTGTCAGGCATAGTTTCGGTGAAAGTGTAAGGAGGACGACCGTAGACGAAGGGGTTCAATGCATTTTCGTCTGCACACACTTCCTTCATGTCTTCGCCGAAAGTAGGATAACCGATAGTGTCTTCAACCAAGACAGGGCCGCAGCAAGACTGGTGGCCACCGACATAGTCAACTTCAGACATTGTTCCATCAGGATTCTGTTTCCAGAATTCGTTCATCCAAGGTGTACCGCCGAGGCGTTGACGCACACGCATAACCAGTTTGTAGTTACCGGCTTGTTTCCATTTGAGAACAACGATATTTCTCGTCTGCTCAAAGAAGTCCATATAGAAGTAGTCATGATTTTGGCTGTAGATATTGACCTGGCCAGCAGCCGGCACAATTTGTCCGAGCTGGGACAAGACAGCCATAGGAGTACCCTGTTCCACGTGCATTGCACCCGGGTAGTTCGTCGGATCAAAGCAAGGACCGTTCACACCTGCCATGGTGTCCAGCAATGTATTGCCAGTTCCGATAGTTTGGTCATCGCAATAACCGAATCCATCAAACACGCGACCGCCCAGCCAATCGATGGACTGGCATTCGCCGTACTGATTGAGGTGGTTGTAGAAGGTGTAAATGCCAAACTCCGCGTACGTGGAGAGATTATCGTTCACCTCTTCCCACTCGCCGTTTTCATTTTCACGCAACAGCACCCAGTCAATGGAGACCTTTGTTTTGGGATCCAGACCGCACGTATTGCAGAAATGCAGTTCGTACAGTTCGGTATTACCAAATGTGGCATTACCTACAAATCCGCCGGCATTGAAATGACCAGTACCCAGCGTATGGATCAACGGTAATTTGCCATCGGGCGGCATATTCACAACACCGTATATGGTATCGGGTTGAAGATTCTCAATCCAAAAACCACTCGTACAGCCATTGTCATTCTGCGCCCTAACGCCGAAGCTCAAAAGCCCCAGCAGCATGCTTAGAAAGCAAATTGATAATAGTTTTTTCATACTGTTTTTGTTTAATTTGTTATTTATATTATTTATTTTATTTATTCTAAATCCTTTTTTCGCCTATATTTCAACACTATACATTACTTTACACTATACATAATTTTTAACCTGCAAAAATACATTTTTTTTTTATTGTTTATCCATTTCTCTTATTTTTTTCGTTTTTTTTCAAACAGCGTTATAACATGTTGGCTTTTAGTTAATTAAAAACAATCAACAATTTCGCTTTTTTTTCAACATCACGATTTTCCCTTATAATACACGAAATTTTGAGCTTACACATCCGTTCTTTGTTCATATTACATATATATATAGTACTCCTTTACTTTGGATTATACGAGTTATCGGGTAATATGGTTACATTTCCTTACGGTCCAGAGCAGGCCTGAAAACAAAATCGCGCCGGAATCAAATTCCAGCGCGATACAATTTGGTATAAGACATTTCCCTATCTTATAATCTTGAATTCAGTTCGGCGGTTGGCGGCCCTTCCGGCCTCGGAACTGTTATCCGCTACCGGCACCCGCTTGCCGTAACCCTTATACTGCAGCCGCTCTGAAGGGATACCGCTCCTGACAAGATATTCATAAACCGCCTTGGCCCGGTTTTCAGACAGACGGTCGTTATACTCATCCGAGCCCTGGTCGTCAGTGTGGCCTCCTATCTCGATACGGATGGCATTCTGTTGCAGATAGGCGACCAACTTGTCGAGTTCCACGAAAGATTCGGGTTTCAGATCGGATTTGTCAAAGTCAAAGAAAACATTCTTCAGGGTAACCACCGTACCCACATCCGTAGGTTGCAGAGATATGTCTTTGAGATACGGGGAAAGTTCCGTATAAGTTTTCTCTATCTGGAAGTTCTCGGAATAGAACGGATAGTCGGGATGAGAGACATTGAGCAGAATGTTGCCCCCGGTATGGATACAGGCCAGATAGCTTCCATTCTGGATATCGGAAGTGGTGGATGTCAGCACCCGTTTGGTGTTCAAGTCTATCAACTCTATTCTGGCAGCCAGAGGTTCGCCGGAAAAGGCATCGCGTACATGTCCTTTAATGTATGTGACAGGATTGGGACGCAGCTGTTCGTCCAGTTCAAAACCGTAAAGGTCAAGCCCGCCGTAACCGCCATCCTTGTCGGAGGCGATGTAAGCCACGGTTCCGGAAGCGTTGATGAAGATGTTGATCTCATCCGCCGGCGAGTTGATAGGATATCCCATGTTGACCGGCTCGCTCCAACTGCCGTCATCCTGCAACGTACTGTAATAGAGATCATAGCCACCCATGCCCACTCGATCGTTGGAGGCGAAATAGAGTGTACGGCCATCACTGTGGATAAACGGAGCCGCATCGTCGCCCGGCGTATTGATGGCAGAGCCAAGATTTTCCGGAACAGAGAACTCGCCTTCTGCCGTCATTGTGGTTTTCCAGATGTCCATACCACCGAAACCTCCAGGACGCGAAGAAGCAAAATAGACGGTCGCGCCGTCGGCGGCCATAGAAGGCTGGCTCTCCCAAGCATTGGTATTCACCGGGGCTCCGAAGTTGCGGGGACGAGACCAACGGTCGCCGATACGTTTTGCCCAGTAGAGGTCACAGCTGCCCATCCCGAAATCAGCATCGCACATCGTGTAGAGAAGATACTTTCCGTCCGGGGAAACACACTGCGCACCCTCATTATAGCCTGACTTCACTGGGGTGCCGAGCTCTTCACGAGGCATCCATGCCCCAAAAGATTTACGACTGTAGTACAAATCTTCCTCGTTGAGACAAAATGCACACACCGTGGACTTGTCACGCGGACGTTTCACCGTGAAAACAATTTGCTCGTCATCCGCCGTGATAGCCGCCAAATATTCATCCCAGTCGGAATTGATATTGGAACCCATATTCACCAATTCAAAACTTCTTGGATTTTTCATGGATTCTATGGCAAACTTGCAATTTGCCACCGTCTTTTGGGCTTCCGGGAGCACATCTGAATACTGGATGCCTTTCTGCAGGAAGAGTTGAAGTGTTTTCAACGCATATTCGTATGCGCCGCATTTCGCGCCCTCATTACCCGCAATATAATAGAGCATCGGATCCGGATCACCTATGATGTCAATGGCACGTTGATAATTCGCCATCGCTGAATCCGATCTGAGAGTGAAATTGAAAATGTCACCCTTCATAATATAGATATCCGCATAATTGGGATCCTTGTACTGTGCCTGATTAAGATAGCTCATTGCCTTGACAAAATCCTGCAACCGCATAGCCTGCTTGGCTTTCTCGCACAATTGAGCCGCCTTGGAGGGTTTCTGGGCAACCATAGAGAATGGTAGCAAACTCACCAAAATGAACATTAATATAATATATACTATATTTAAATTACTTTTCATTTTAATCTTTATTGTTCATTTCTTTGGCCTTCTCCCAATATTCGTCCATTTCTGCCAAGTTCATATCGGTAATTTGTCGGTTGTCATCCTTGACCATCTTCTCCAACAGCTGGAATCGATGCATGAACTTCTGGTTGGTCTTTTCAAGAGCATCTTCAGGATGTACATGCAGAAATCGCGCGTAATTGATGAGGGAAAAAAGAACATCTCCGAACTCTTCTTCCATACGGGCATGGTCACCAGCATCAACCTCTTCCTTCAGCTCCCCAAGTTCCTCTTGAACTTTGTCCCAAACATCCTCCTTGTTGTCCCAATCGAACCCGACACCACTCACTTTGTCCTGAATACGGTAAGCTTTGGTGAGGGCCGGCATGCCAGAAGGGATACCACCAAGCACGGAACGATTCCCTTCCGTCTGCAACTTTATCTTCTCCCAATTCTCGTGCACCTCATTGGCCGAGTCGACTTGTGTTGTGCCATAGATATGCGGATGTCTTCGGATCAATTTGTCACACAACTGATTAAGAACGTCTTTTACTTCAAATAATTGTTGTTCGGATGCAATTTTCGAATAAAAAACGATGTGCAGCATCAGATCGCCGAGTTCTTTGCACATATCCTTGTAATCCTTCTGGAAGATAGCGTCGGAGAGCTCAAAAGTCTCCTCCACCGTCAGATTCCGCAAAGAATCAAACGTCTGCTCGCGATCCCATGGGCATTTCTCGCGTAACTCGTCCATGATTTCCAAAAGATGTCGGAAACCAGCGAGCGCATCAGCGTATTTGTCGGGGTTATTCATGACTATGACTATGACTATAACTATGACTATAACTATGACTATAACTATGACTATAACTATTGACTATGACTATTGACTATGACTATTGACTATGACTATTGACTATGAGTGTTCTTAGTCCTGGTTATAGTTATAGTTATAGTTATTGTTATTGTTAGTACGCACGGGCGAAAAGGACACGTTGATGTGACGGTTTTCCTGTCAGGATACACTTGCCTTCCTCTTGCGGATTGTTGAACGGGATGCAACGGATAGTCGCTTTGCAAAGATCTTTGATCTTCTCTTCCGTTTCTGGTGTACCATCCCAGTGAGCATAGACAAAACCGGGCTTGTTGTCGAGTAAATCAACAAATTCATCCCAAGTGTCGGCCTTATACGTATGCTCCTCGCGGAATTTCAAGGCTTTGTTGTACAAATTCTGTTGGATTTCTTCCAAGAGATGCTGAATATGTTCCACCAACGTGTCGAAAGAGACATTGTATTTCTCCATCGTGTCACGGCGGGCGACTTCAGCCTCGTTGTTCTCCATGTCCTTAGGTCCTATGGCCACGCGCACAGGAACGCCTTTCAGTTCGTATTCATTGAATTTCCATCCGGAGCGTTTGGTGTCGTCGTTGTCGAACTTGACAGCGATGCCGAGTGCTTTCAGCTTTTGAACAATCGTATCTGCCTTAGCTGCAATCTGTTCACGTTGCTCATCGGTCTTGTAAATCGGCACTATAACCACTTGGATGGGAGCAAGGACCGGCGGCAAGACAAGACCGTTGTCATCGGAGTGCGTCATGATAAGCGCACCGATCAAACGGGTGGAAACGCCCCAGGAGGTAGCCCATACATATTCTTGTTCATTCTTCTGATTGAGGAATTTCACATCGAATGCCTTGGCAAAATTCTGACCGAGGAAGTGGGATGTTCCGGCCTGGAGGGCTTTACCATCCTGCATGAGTGCCTCGATGCAATAGGTGTCAAGAGCTCCGCCGAAGCGTTCGTTCGGGGATTTGACGCCCATGATGACCGGGATGGCCATGTGTTTTTCTGCGAAATCGGCATATACGTGGATCATTTTGTCGGTTTCCTCGAGAGCTTCCTCGCGGGTAGCGTGTGCTGTATGTCCTTCTTGCCAGAGAAACTCGGCAGTGCGGAGGAAGAGGCGGGTGCGCATCTCCCAGCGGACCACATTTGCCCACTGATTGCAGAGGATCGGAAGGTCGCGATATGATTGAATCCAATTTTTATACGTATCCCAAATGATGGTTTCGGATGTGGGGCGAACAATAAGTTCCTCTTCCAGTTTGGCGTCGGGATCGACCACCACTCCGCCGCCATTGGGGTCGTTTTTCAGACGGTAATGGGTCACCACCGCACACTCCTTAGCGAAACCCTCCACATGGCTGGCTTCACGACTGAAGAATGATTTCGGGATAAAAATCGGGAAATATGCGTTCGAATGGCCTGTATCTTTAAACATTTGGTCTAATTGACGCTGCATTTTCTCCCAAATCGCATACCCGTAGGGTTTAATCACCATACATCCGCGCACGGAGGAGTTCTCTGCCAAATCCGCCTTCTTCACAATGTCATTATACCACTGCGAATAATTCTCATCTCTTGTACAAAAATTTTTTGCCATAAAAACTGATATAAATTAACTTTTTAGTACTTTTGCCGTCTAATTAAAAATTAAGGTGCAAAAATAATAAAATAAGAGATAAGGAGGACACTATGAAAAAACAATTTTTAATCCTTGCATGCGCAACAATCTGCTTATTAACAGCTTGTTCCACTGCAAATTTCGCCTATTACGATGACATTTACTCATCATCGGGTGAAAAAAGTGCCCAAACAGTAACACCGGCTTCGCCTAAAATGGCACAGAACAACACCACCGTAGAAGCCGATTCCATCATTTATGAGACCGATGAGAACGGAAATCTGCTGCGCACATTGACCTACTATCCTGGCAGCAGCGAGCCGGTGGTCACCACCTACATGGAAGTGGCCGATGAGCAAGCGGCCACAACCGCATCCTACGGTTCCAGCGGAAGCTATTCTTATGATCCCGATGACTATTACGACTATAGCTACAGTTCCCGCATTCGTCGTTTCCATAACAATTATTACACCGGCTGGAGCTACTACGACCCGTATTTCACCAACATGTATTGGTACGACTATTGCCCATCCAGCTGGGGATTAAGCATTTACATGGGTTACAATTGGTGGTGGCCGAGCTATTATTTCCGTCCCTACTACTATTCGCCCTATTGGTATGATTATGGTTTCCACTATGGATGGGGCTGGCACTACCCCTACCATCATCTGGCCTACATTGACCCTTGGTATCATTATCATCATCACGGCTGCGATCCAATTGACTACTACCACAACCACCACGACCAGAACCACAGCTATTATTATGGTCACCGCAACAACATCGGACCATCTGTGGGCAACGGCAGTGGACGCGGAGAACTTCCTGAAGACAACCACCATGGCGGGATTGCCGGTGGAGGATACGGCAACGGTGAAACCAACAACCACTATTCTGTAACCTCAACTCCGACCTCCTTCAACCAACGCTATGACAGACTTGCCAGCGGAACCACTGGGACAGGAAGCTCTTTCAACAATGGCGGCAGCAACACAATTACTCCGTCAACTCCCACAAACCCGACCAACCCAATCGTCACGGGTGCCCGCACAGAGGCTCCCGGTGCGAAAAAGCCCACGGATATCTCCGCACAACCTGTCAATTCCGGTGTTTCGACACCTTCTACCAACAACTCCGGTGTCACAAGACCCGCTTCGGTCTCCAACGTGACTACTTCCAGGACAGAGGCACCGACCAATGTTGTTAAACCCACCACAGTCACCAGACCAAGCAGCGGTACGGTAACCCGCACTGTGGTAACGCCCTCCAGCGTGACCACCCGTCCCGCCACTATTACCAGACCCGCAACGACCACGAGACCTTCCTCTACGACAAGGCCCTCAACCTCAGTTCCGGCTTACTCCAACTCAAGATACGACAACACGCCGTCAGGGACTTCCAGCAGCAGACCTGCATACGAGAGACCTTCTTCCACCAACTCTTCCAGACCATCCGGCAGCCGTTCCAACTACAGCAGCCCGTCAAGCAACAGTCGTCCCAGCTACTCTGCTCCATCGAACAACAGCAGACCCTCGTACTCTGCTCCGTCAAGCAGCAGTAGGTCTTCGTACAGCGCTCCTTCAAGTAGCCGCTCCTCTTTCAACAGTTCGCCAAGCAGCAACCGCTCCTATAGCAGCCCTTCAAGCTCGTCTCACAGCAGTCCTTCCAGTTCATCCCACAGCGGAAGAAGATAATTTTAATTCATAATTCATAATGCATAATGCATAATTTAAAACTATCAGGAATGAAAAGAATAGCAATATTGATTATCGTTATAATGGGTGTATTCGGCATGGCCAATGCACAAGGGGATTACGAGGCCTTCACCTTTTCGCAGGCTGACTACTTGGGCACGGCCCGCTTTATGGGTGCCGGCGGCGCATTTGGTGCGACAGGCGGTGATTTCTCCGCGCTCAGCACCAACCCCGCTTCCATCGGATTGTTCAAACGTCATGAGGTGACCATTACCCCGATGAACCTTTCTTTCAGATATTCAGACACTTACTATTACGGAGAAAAAAGCTCCGCTCGCAAGCCAAAATACACTGTTCCGCAATGCGGTATTGTGATGGCGCATGACATCCATCGTGAGAACAACTGGAAATCCTGGCAATTCGGTTTCGGCTACAACCGGCTTATGGACTTCAACAACACGTTGTTTCGCGCAAACGCCAATGTGAACAGCACTATTGCCGACGTGATTATTCCTCATGCCAACGGTATTGATTATAACAATCTTACAGGTGATGCTTCATTAGCATGGTTTGGTTTTCTCATTGACACACTGCCCGGCATTCACAACCAATATTACAGTTTCTACCACAACCATGACATTAACCAGGTGGCCTCAGTGATCAGAAGCGGTTCTGTTGACGAAATGCAGTTCTCTTTCGGAGGCAACTACAATGACCAAATCTACATCGGTGCCACACTCGGCTTCCCATTCCTGGATTTTACGGAAAAGACCACCTATTCAGAGACTCCGTCCGATGGAGAGCCCATCGCAGGTATCGATCACTACACGCTCTACACCACCCAGAAGAATACCGGAACCGGGGTCAACCTGAAATTGGGTATTATCTACCAGCCCGCCAGCTTCGTGCGCATTGGTGCCGCCTTCCATACCCCCACCTACTACTGGAAAATCAAGGACAATTTCTATCGCGAATTATCAACGCTGCTCTCCAATGGGACGAATTTGGATTACAGCTATAAGAATCTCAACAATTTCACGCTGACCACCCCGCTGAAGTTCAATGTGAGCGCTTCTTTCCTGATCAAAAAGAGAGCATTCATAGCAGCCGAGTACGAGTTCCAAGATTACGGAATGGCCGCCCTCTATAACGACAACTACGACTATGCCACCGAAAATGATGCCATCCGTGAAAAATTCGGTATTTCCCACAACATCCGAGTGGGCGGCGAAATCAACATCACCCAAGGTTTCGCACTTCGAGCCGGATATCGTCTGAAAACCACTCCCTACAAGCTGACAGATTCCCCGTATAACAACACCACGCATTTCGTTTCCGCAGGTGTTGGTTTCAGAGGCAAATTCGTGTTCGGCGACCTCGCCTATGTGCTGCGCATGAACAAAGACGCCTACTGGCTTTATGAAGCTACTGGCTCTCCATGCAATACTGTCTCCAACGTCCACAGTGTGGTGGCTACCATCGGATGCAAGTTCTAGACCTGAAACTTGAAACCTGAAACTTGAAACAACTCCTCATCATCATAACTTTTACAGTCGCCCTGGGCCTTGCCAATGCCCAGGAGCGACTTTTTTTTAATGTCCCCTCCGACGGAATCACCACCGACATACAGGGGAACGTTTTTCTCATTCATGGCTTCAATCTGGACATGCGCTCCGCTGATGGTACACGGCAACTGAACTACAGTGACGCTGCCTACGGCAGCATCTCATGTGTGGATGCCGGCATCGCTTCCAAAATTCTCGTCTTTTATCGGGAGAATGGAACTATTCTATTGTTGAACAGCGAGTTATCCCCTATCGGAAGTCCACTGAACTTACTTGACAAATCATTGACAACCGTTTCGCTGGCAGCCATGGGCAATCCCAACAAAATCGTGCTATATGACGAAGCCAACCAGAATCTCATTCTCACCGACCTCAATCTGAACATACTCAGCCAATCACACATCACCTTCCCCGGGGAGTTCCATCCGACAGACATGCAGGTAATTCCAGAACATCGGATTGCCCTGCTGGACACCCTTCATGGCATCTGCCTTTTCGACTTCTTCGGCACCTTTGAAAAAGAGATCCCGATTCCCGATGTAAAGGCCATGCAACTGATGAAAGATCAACTGATTTATCTGAAAGACAACAAATTATACCGATATAATCTTCCAACCACATCTTCACCGATGTCTATCGAAACCATAGACATCCAACTGCCAAACATCAAACATTTTCATTTCTTTCAAAACACCTTGTATTACATTGATGCCAACAACATTGCGCACATAATGAGGTAATTACCTATAGGAATATGCAATAAAAGATAGGGACGCGCCGATGGCACGTCCCTACTTCATTTTTCAAACGACTGTCCTACGTCTTACTCGTGTTTATACACGGGCAGCGGCTGGTCGATCTGTTCGTTCCAAGGCAGGCCGTAACCGCCGATCTCGTTCATGAAGGGATCCGGATCAAACTGTTCGACATTGAAAACGCCCTTTCCCTGCCATTTTCCGGTGAGAATCATCTTCGCGCAGAGCATGGCGGGCACACCTGTGGTGTAGGAAACGGCCTGTGCGCCCACTTCCTTGAAACATTCGGCATGATCGCAGTTGTTCCAGACGTAGTAAGTGCGTTCCTTGCCATCCTTGATACCCTTGATCTGGCAGCCGATGGAGGTCTGTCCATGATAGCCCTCACCAAGAGAGGAAGGTTCCGGCAGCACCGCCTTCAGGAACTGCAACGGCACAATCTGCATGCCCTTGTAGTTGATCGGCTTGATGCTCGTCATGCCGATTTCCTGCAGCACGTTCAGCACGGTAAGATATTTTTGCCCAAAGGTCATCCAGAAGCGGGCACGCTTGATGGTCGGGTAGCTCTTCACGAGAGACTCAAGTTCTTCATGATAAAGCAGATATGATTCACGATCGCCGATATTCGGGTACTCTACAGGGCGATGGATTGACATCGGGTCAATCTCCACCCACTGACCATTCTCCCAATATTTGCCGCGTTGGGTGATCTCACGGATATTGATCTCGGGGTTGAAGTTGGTGGCGAACGCCTTGCCGTGGTCGCCGGCATTGCAATCCACGATATCGAGATAGTGCATTTCGTCGAAATAGTGTTTGGCAGCGTAGGCCGTGTAGATGCTGGTCACACCGGGGTCGAAGCCGCAGCCGAGGAGAGCCATGATACCGGCCTCTTTGAAACGGTCGTGGTAAGCCCACTGCCAACTGTATTCGAACTTCGCTTTGTCGCGGGGCTCGTAGTTGGCGGTGTCCATGTAGTTGGTCTTCGTAGCGAGACAGGCGTCCATCAAGGGCAGATCCTGATAGGGCAGCGCCACGTTGATCAGCAAGTCGGGTTTGTAGCTTTCGAGCAGACGGATGGTCTCCTCTACGTTGTCGGCATCGACTTGGGCCGTCTGGATGCGGTTGCCGCCAATCTGCGCAGCGATGGCGTCGCATTTCGCCTTCGTACGCGAAGCCAGCATGATTTCGGTGAAAACTTCCGGTACGGAAGCGCATTTGTGAGCCACGACGGAACCAACGCCGCCCGCTCCGATGATGAGTACTCTTGCCATTTCTTTATTCTTTTGATGATTGATTCGGTTTGAAAGCGCAAAGATACAAATTTAATTGATAATGGATAATTGATAATGGAACACACACTAGTAGAGACAATGCATACATCGTCCCTACAACGTCCTGCGATAGGAACGGATTCCGTAAAGCGTCACCACCACGAAGCAGAGCAGCGGCAGCGCATAGCTGACGTTGACGGCGGGGTGGCCGAAGAGAGTGCCCTGGTCGATGATCATGCCCTGCAAAGGAGGCATCAGCGCACCGCCGACGATGGCCATCACCAAGAAAGCCGCACCGAGAGAGGAATCCTGCAGGGAGACGTTCTCCAACGCAATGCCGTAAATGGTCGGGAACATCAGACTCATAAAGATGCTGATGCCCACCAAACAGTACAGACCGGGCATCCCGACGATGAGCACTGCGCCCAATGCACAAAGCCCGGCTCCTATACCGAAGATAGCCAACAACTTACGACCGTTCACGTACTTCATCAGGAACGTGGAGATAAACCGCCCGCACAGGAACAGAATCATCGCCACGATGTTGTAGTTCTGCGCCGTGGCTTTGTTAATTCCCAAATTGTCAGCATATTGGATGATAAACGTCCATGTCATGATCTGGGCTGCCACATAGAAAACCTGCGTGAAAACTCCTTCGCGATATACTTTATTGTGCCAAAGGTTGGAGAGCGTCTGGCGGACGCTGTTCTGCTTCTCGCCTGCGCCAGTGGTGTCCGGCATCTTCACTAACGCGATGACGATGAACATGATAAGCACGATGAGTCCGATGGCCACGTAAGGGTCACGGATGACGGCCAAGTCATGGAGTCGTATGGAGGCCTTCTCAGCTTCCGAAAGGGTTGGGAAAATGATGTTGCCGGCCGCGTCGCGTTGGTCGGAGAGCAGGTTGGGCAGCACGATGAGCGAGGCCACCGACATACCGCAAAGCGAGCCCATCGGGTTGAACGACTGTGCGAGGTTCAGCCGGCGCGTAGCGTTCTCCTTGCGTCCGAGCGAAAGGATGAAGGGACTGGCAGTAGTTTCGAGGAACGCCAAGCCAAAGGTGAGGATGTAGAGTGAAAAGCAGAAGTAGGAGAATTTCTGGTAGTTAGCCGCCGGGATGAAGAGGAAAGCGCCCACGGCGTAGAGGGCGAGGCCGAGCAGGATGCCCTTCTTGTAGGAGAATTTCCGGATGAAGAGGGCGGCCGGGATGGCCATCGTGGCATAGCCGCCGTAGAAGGCGAACTGCACGAGAGAGGCCTTTGCCGCACTCAGCTCCATCACCGTCTGGAAGGCCGCCACCATCGGATTGGTAATATCGTTAGCGAAGCCCCACAGCGCAAAAAGTGAGGTAATGAGGATGAACGGGAGCAGATACTGCCGCTCCACAAGCTTCAAATTGTTGGTTTTCAAAGGATTGTTATCGCTCATAAAAACATTCTAATTCGTGAATAAGGTGTGGCAAAGGTACAAAATAACCCCATACACACGAATAGAAACGTTTTTGTTGCCGAAGAGACGTTGCGCAAATTCTCTACAGCCGTCCTTCTCCCATCGCTCGCAACTGCCCCATCACGTTCCCCACCGCTGTGGCCTCTACATCGCCAGTGGTGACCTTCAGCCCAGTGGCTTGGGCCGTAAGCTCGTTCAGCAGGGTGTTCTGCGAGCCGCCACCAATGATGTGCAGCCGCCGGACGGGGTTATCCAGCATCGTGTTCAGCTTACGGATGGCAGTGGCGTAGCGCTTCGCCAAGCTCTCCAACACGCAGCGGACCGTCTCGCCGCGTGTGAGTTCGCGCCCAACCGCCGTGAAGATGGCCTTCTGCATAGACTCCGGCGCAGTGAACGCACTGTCATCCACATCGATGAGCGGAGAATCCTGTACTTTCCGCGCATCTGCGGTCATGGCGGCCCAGTCGTCGGTACGCCACTCCTTGGCTAACTGCTGCAGAATCCAGAGTCCAGTGATATTGCTCAGAAAGGTGATCTTGCCGTCGGCGCCACCCTCGTTGGTGAAGCCCGCGTCGCAGGCCTCCGAGGTCAGGATCGGCTCGTTCACCGTCACGCCGAGCAGACTCCATGTGCCGGAGGAGATCCAAGCAGTGGGCTCGTCGAGTTCGGGGATGCTCATGACGGCCGAAGCCGTGTCGTGACTGGCCACGGCGACGACTTTCACCGTCGGGGCGAGTCCTGTCTCCTCCGCGATGTGCGGCAGGATGGGACCGCGCACAGTGCCGGGCATCACAATCGGTCCGAACAGTGAACGAGGCAGCCCCGCATCATCAATGAGTTCCCAGTCCCAGCCGCGGGTGCGGGCGTTGAGCAGCTCGCTCGTGGAGGCGATGGTGTATTCGTTGTTGGCGACGCCGGTGAGGTAGTAGCTGAAGAGGTCGGGCATGAAGAGGAGGGTTGCTTCGCTTGGAAGCGAAGACTCCTTGAGGGCCAGCAGTTGGAACAGCGTGTTGATCTCCATCACCTGTGTGCCGTTATGGGCGTAATGCTCGTGGCGGTCGCGGGTGGCGAAATAGCGTTCAGGAAGACCCTTCGTGCGCGCATCGCGGTAGCAGACGGGCAAACCGAGGAGGTGTCCCTGCCGGTCAATGAGGCCGAAATCGACGCCCCACGTGTCGATGCCGATGGAGACGATGCTGCTGCCGTACCGTTCGGCGGCCTTGCGCAGACCGTCTTTCATATCCTGGAACAGTGCGGGGAAGTCCCAGTAGAGGGTATCGCCGAGGCGCACCTGACGATTCTGGAAGCGGTGAATCTCTTCGAGACGTACTTTCCCCTCTTCCAGCCATCCGGCCATCACGCGGCCGCTGCCGCCGCCGAAGTCACATGCAAGGTGGATTTTCATAATGGTTATTGGTTATGGGTTATGGGTTATTGAAGCTGGGGTTAGAGTTATGAAGTTAGAGGGTTAGAAGGTTAGAGGGTTAAGGGTTAAGGGGCAGACTCATATTGTAACTTTTTTCCAGTATTCAAGCCGCAAAGATACAACTTTTTCCAGCCTTTAAGACAGCAGCGAACAACTTTTTCCAGCGCAAGCGCGACAGCCAAGATAACCCATAAACCATAAACCATAACCATTAACCACGTAACGGAAAAAACACTACCTTTGCGCGTCGATTTGCAGCGTTCGGCGCGGGGACGCGACTCGGCACGACCGCACTCGGCAAAGAGTTGGCAAGGAGCAGAGAGCTATCAAGGAGCAAGCAGGGTCTGTATTTCTTCGCAATTTCTTCGCGAGTTGTCCGTGAGTTCTGCGTAAATTTACGGAGAACTCACGGACAACTTACCCATAACTCACGAACAAATATCAAGGCTGGTAGCTTTCATATACATGGCAAGTCCTTGGTAAGTCCTTGCCTGAAACGAGGCTGTGAGGGGACAAGGCGTCCGACAATTGGTAAGAACAACAAAAAAAAGATATGCGTTATGAAAATCAAAAAGACTATTGGAACAGAGATAATAGGCAAGATACCTTCTCTTGGGATAACCAAATACATTCGGGAAGGGTCGGTTGTCACGCGCAAGTCCTTTTCTGAAGGCAGGCGCAGCAACACGAGCAAGCAGTTCAGCCAACGACAGCGCATGCGTCACAGCTGCGCGCTGTGGAATGCGTTGTCCCCCTGCCGCCCCTTTTTCACTGGAAAAGGCTCAGCCCGCCGACACGCTCATCTCCATCCAGCCGACCATCATGGAGCATCAGAACGGTACGCTGCAAGCTCTTTGCCGCACCAAAAATGGCTATTTGTCAACCACTTACAGTCGCAACGGCGGTCTGACATGGGAGCCTGAGCGGCTAACGGATATCCCCAACAACAACTCTGGCATCGACTGCGTAACACTGACAGGCGCGAACGCCGGACTTTTCGCGATGGTCTATAACCCTGCCGGCAAGGAGCGCGGCAAGGAGTTCGGACCGCGCACACCCCTCACGCTCGCGCTCTCCCGCGACGGTCTGCACTGGCAGGACGTCCTCACCCTCGAAGAAGGCGCAGGCGAGTTCTCCTACCCGAGCATCATCGAATCCAACAGCACCCTGCACATCGTCTATACGTGGAACCGGAAAAAGATTAAGTATGTGAAGGTGGAGGTGCTGTAACGTGAAGAAATGATTTTTTCAAAATATTGTTGCGAGTGTAAATGATTATTGTATCTTTGCCGCTCGAAATCTCATGATATGAAAAAAGGAACCTACAAAACAAAAAAGCAAAACCGTTCCGAGGTGCGAGAACCCCTCGGCACTTATAGCGCTTCTCACAATCCGATTGTCATAAACGATTCTGTCATACCTGACGGGTATCTGTCACTTGAGCGATTTGGAGAAATTTTCCACCAAAAACTCGACACCAACTATGAAAACTTACAAAGTAACCATAAGAGGACTGTGGTTTTTCACACATCAGGAAACTATGTCTTTGTTGACCGTATCATTCCTTCAAAAATGATGATAAAATGAGTATTTTGCCACTGGTGGTTAGGTCTGTGGGCAATCTTATTGATAATTTTTTCGCTCATCGCGTCAGCATCCCTAGAAAGTGTATCTCTAATGCATCGACCTCATCTTCGGTGAGGACGGCCGGGTGCATGTCGGCGAGGACGCAGATACGGCAGGCCATCTCGAAGAACATGGCCCGCTGGATCACGTCGTCGAAATTCTTGCCGCAGACCACCTGCCCGTGCTTGAGCATCAGGGCCGAATTCCTCTCCTTCAGTGCATTGACCACCGCCTCGGCTAATTCAGGACTGCCTGGACGGTAGAAGGGGATCTCGGGAATCATGCGCCCGACGTGCAACGGGATCTCCGCTGTGACGTTGTAGCTTTTCGGGCGCACCTCCGAACAGGCCACCTGCGTGGCGTAAGGAGACTGGAAATGAAGCACTACGCCCACGTCAGGACGCTCACGCATCACGCCGAGATGGAAAACGCTCTCCATGGAGGGTTTCACGCCATTGAGAACTTCACCGGTGGCCACGTCGCAAACGGAGACCTGGTCGGGACGCAAGGAGGGCACCCACGAGCCGGTGCCGCTGATGAGGGCTTTGTCGCCGATGCGCCAGCTCAGGTTCCCGCTGGAGCAAATCGTGAGCCCAAGCTCACCGACACGGTGTGCCTGAGCCACGAATTCTTGGATATGTTTGTCGGTAATCATCACTTTGATTTTGACTAATTGATGAATCGTGATTCTTTAGATTCATATCACTCCTACCAAGCTCTTGTCCCTATCGGGACTGCTCAAGGAATTACCCCTCTTCACTGATCACCAATTACTAACTACTAACTACTAACTACTAACTGCTAACTATTTGTAGGTTGGTCCGAAGTTCTCGCACGCCCGGAAGTCCGCGCCCTCCTTGTCCATGCCGAAGGCGTTCCAAGCCGCCGGACGGAAAATCTTATCGTCGGGGACGTTGTGCATGCAGACGGGGATGCGCAGCATGGAGCAGAGGGTGATCAAGTCGGCGCCGATGTGACCGTAGCTGATGGCCCCGTGGTTGGCACCCCAGCAGTTCATCACGCTATAGACGTCCTTGAAGCAGTCTCTCGTCGGGTCAAGGCGCGGCACAAACCACGTGGTGGGCCAGGTCGGGTCGGTGCGCATGTCGAGCACCTTGTGGATTTCGGGGTCGATATCGACAGTCCAGCCCTCCGCAAGTTGGAACACGGGGCCGAGCCCCTTCACGAGGTTGAGGCGCATCATCGTGACGGGCATGCCACCGCGGGTGAGGAAGTTGCTGGAGAAGCCGCCACCGCGGAAATAGTCCCGGTCGGCGGGCATCCAATGGGTGTGCGCCAGAATCTCTTTCTGATCCTCATCGGTCAAATCCCACCACTGCTTCATCGTCGGATTACCCTCTGCGTCAGTGGCGTAACCGTTGCCATCCAACGTGGTGGCACCGGAGTTGATGAGGTGGATGATGCCGTTGGCGACCCTACCGGTGAGCTCCTTGCCGGTGACGCGCTTCACCGCCTCGGGACTCCAGTAGGTGCGCACGTCGCTGAAGATCTGGGCGCGCTGGGTCAGCAGGTGACCGAAGAGCATGGCCGTTCCGTTGAGTGCGTCGTTCTCCGTAGCGAGAACCACCGCCTCGCGTTTGCCGTTCCAGTCGAACTGTGTGTTGAGGAGTGCCTCCACGAAATCACCGTTGGGCTTCCAGTCGGTCCACTGCCGTTGTCCTTGGAAACCGCCCGCGATGGCGTTGTGCCCGAGCGCTTCCTCTTTGAACCCCATCTCGCGGAGTTTCGGGTTGCCGTGCATCAGGTCGCGCATGATGAGGTACATCTTCGTCACGAACTCCCAATCCTGGTCTTTCTCTTCGCGTGATTTTTGCTTTTCGGGACGGTTTTTGTCCCATCCCTCGTTCACTTTGCAGTATTTCGTCACCCATTCGAAGGCCTTCGCGTATTCTTCCTTGTCGTAAATCCCCTCGTCCATGCGACGCAGGATTTCGGTTTCATCGACCTGTTCGTTGCGCATTCCGAGGTATTCCTGGTAGAAGTCGGGGTTGACGATGCTGCCGGCGATGCCCATGGCGACGCTGCCGAAGGAAAGGTAGCTCTTGCCTCGCATGGTGGCCATCGCCATGGCGGCGCGTGCCCAGCGGAGGATCTTCTCGGCCACATCGGCGGGGATGGTGTTGTCGGCGAGGTCCTGCACGTCATGGCCGTAGATTCCGAAAGCGGGCAGTCCCTTCTGGGCGTGTGCGGCGAGCACGGCGGCGAGGTAGACTGCTCCGGGACGCTCGGTGCCGTTAAAACCCCATACTGCCTTGGGCCAGTGCGGGTGCATGTCCATGGTCTCGCTGCCGTAGCACCAGCAGGAGGTCACCGTGATGGTGGCGCCAACGCCCTCGCGCTCGAACTTCTCCTGACAGGCGGCGGTCTCCGCCACGCGCCCGATGGTGCTGTCGGCGATGACACACTCCACAGGAGTACCGTCACCATTACGTAAATTATTGCTAATCAGGTCGGCCACGGCATGTGCCAAGGCCATTGTCTTCTCTTCAAGACTTTCTCTAACACCGCCCTGACGACCGTCGATGGTGGGGCGGATACCGATTTTGGGATACATATATTATATGGTGGACTTCAGAATGATTTCCGTTAAACATAGCCAACGCAAACAATGCGAAGTCCTTTAACATTATTTGCTGAAGACTACGCGGCAAACATACACAAAATATCGTTGTCTATGACCGAAAAATCGTATTTTTGCCACTCTGAAAAAATCAAGAATCGTATGAGACGAAACAAGCTATCCATCATCTGCATCTTATTGGTTTTATGCACAATAATCACTGGATGCACAAAGAAAAACAAATCCGTAGAGGTCGCCAAACCCAAGCTGACCGAAGAACAGGTGAAAACCGCCAAGAACATTGATATCAACATATTACGGTATGAGCAGGATCTGTTCAATATGGACACCCGAAACATGGCCGCCGGCTTTAAGGCTTTGTATGGCAAATATCCGGAGAACATTATCGCCAACGGTGCGTGGAACAACACCGCGATGCTCCAGTCCATCAAAGGATTCGTCAGCGACCCTGTCATCAAAGAAATATACAAGGATACAGAGGCGAAATATGCGGATCTGTCAGACTTCGAAAACATAATCACCCCTGCGCTAACTCTATATCTCACCCATTTCCCGAATGAGAAGGTTCCCGATTTCTGTACCCTCGTGTCCGGCATTGATTTCCAAATGCCATCTGTTTTCGGCTACGAAAACACCATTTTCATCTGCCTTGACATGTATATGGGCAAGGGTTACAAACAATATGCGCAAGCTGGCATGCCAAAATACATCGCCGCACGATGCGAAAAAAAATATATGGCGACAGATTGCTTCTCAAAAGCATTGGTTTACAAACATCTTCCTGACAAAACACTTGTCACCCTTCTGGACAATATGATATATGCGGGAAAAAAGATGTTGTTCACCCAGACCATGTTCCCGAATGTGGAACCGCAAGATATTCTCGGATACACAAAAGAACAGTATAACTGGGCGGTATCACATGAGTCGTCAGTCTGGCATTATCTTGTTGAAAAGAATCTGGTTTATGACAAGAGTGAAGATGTCGCCCGCCGTATGGTGGATGAATCGCCTTTCACCCGCGATTTTGGCAACGATTCCCCCGGCAGGATCGGCGTATTCATCGGTTTTCAAATTGTCCAAAGTTACATGAAAACCCACCCGGGAACCACCCTGAAAGATCTGATGAAAATGACAGACAGCCAGAAAATCCTGAAAGAATCTGGCTACAAGCCCAAATAATTCGCTGATTTTCAAACTATTGAATGTTTATTAACATTTTACATTTGATAAATATTTTTTTAACTATAAAAAATTCGCACAAATCGTTGTATTTTTGCCGTGAACTTCAAAACTTAATATTATGTCAGGTATTAACAAAGTAATCTTAGTGGGTCATCTAGGAAAAGACCCGGAAATCAGAACATTTGAGAACGGCAGCAAGAAAGCGAGTTTCTCGTTGGCGACGACCGAGTACCGAAAGGACAAGGACGGCAACCGCATTGAAATGACCGAGTGGCACAACATTGTAATGTGGCGCAACTTGGCGGAATTGGCGGAAAAGTATCTGTCCAAGGGCCGGCAAATCTATGTGGAGGGCCGTTTGCGCACCCGAAACTGGGATGACGCCAACGGGGTGAAGCATTACATCACGGAAGTGGAGGCCAACACCTTTACCTTCCTGTCGCCTAAGGAGAACAGCGGTCCGACCGTGACGCAGGTGCCGAACCAGACAGTTGTGGTGACACCGCCGCCGCAACCGCAACCCGCCCCACCGGAGCCGAAGGTGCCTGAAGAGAATTTCTCGGACGACCTGCCCTTCTAACACTAAAAAATGCTTTTTGCATTTTGTGTTTCGTTTTCATGATTTTGTGACAAACGGCGGCCTAAAGACCGCCGTTTGTTATTATTGCGTTGTTATAGAATCGCAACGTTTAAACCGTTGGCATCGTAGAGACGCGCCGTTGGCATCGTAGAGACGCACCGTTGGCATCGCAGAGACGCGCCGTTGGCATCGCAGAGACGCGCCGTTGGCATCGCAGAGACGCGCCGTTGGCATCGCAGAGACGCGCCGTTGGCATCGTCTCTACTGCAATTTCTCTTTCGCCAAGCGCATGGCTTCTGCAACGGCCGCCGCCACTCCGTCGGGGTTCTTGCCACCAGCCATGGCGAGGGTCGGGTGACCGCCGCCACCGCCTTGCATCAGTTTGCCGGCTGCACGTACCAACGTCGGAGCATCCACTTTGTCCGTGAGGTTCGTGCTGATAGCGACAGCCAAATTCGGTTTGCCGTCGTTCACGCTGCCCAAAACCACCACATGGTTGTCGCCCTCGCGCAACTGCAGGGCGACCTGCCGCAGCATGTCGGCGGAGTAATCCGTGACTTTCGACATGTACAGCACGCCGTTGATATCCTCGGCATTTTCCATCAGGGATTTGCCGAATTCCAAAGCCATCTGGCGATCGATCTCCTCCATCTTCTTGCGCAATATCTGACAATCGTCTTGCAACTTCTGCACGGATTGCAGCAGATTGGTGGCATTCGTCATGGCCTTCAATTGCGCCAGGGTGTCCTGATCAGCATAAACCAGCTGCTCGGCAGCTTCACCAGTCACCGCTTCGATACGGCGCACGCCGGCGGCCACAGCGCCCTCAGACACAATCTTAAACAGTCCGATGTTGCCTGTTGCGGAAGTGTGCGTACCGCCACAAAGCTCCACTGCATCACCGAACTGGATCACGCGAACGGTCTTACCGTACTTCTCGCCGAACAGAGCGATGGCGCCGCGCTCGCGAGCCTCTTCAATGGGCACATCGACAAACTCCTGCAACGGCAGGTTCTGGCGAATCATCGCGTTCACCATCTTCTCGGCAGCACGCAACTCCTCGTCCGTCACCTTGGCGAAGTGGGAGAAGTCGAAACGCAGACGGTCGGAAGCCACCATGGACCCCTTCTGCTCCACGTGCGTGCCCAGGACCGCGCGTAACGCGTGGTCGAGCAGGTGCGTGGCAGAGTGGTTGTTAGCCGTCTTCTGCCGCTTCACCTCATCGATGTGCGCGGTGAAATCCGCCGTCACATCGGCAGGGATCTTGTTGGCGTGGTGAATCACCAAGTTGTTCTCTTTCGTGGTGTTGTATATATCCACCTTCTCCGTGTCGTTGGTCAGCATGCCGGTGTCACCCACCTGTCCGCCAGACTCCGCGTAGAATGGGGTTTTGTCAAGGACAATCTGGAAGTAAGTCTTGTTTTTAGCGGTTACTTGTCTGTATTTCACAATCTTACAACGGCATTCCGCTTCTTTGTAACCGACAAACACAGTGGGGTTTTCCTGCGGAAGCAACTCCACCCAGTCGCCAGCGGAGATAGACGTGGCAGCGCGGGAACGCTCCTTCTGCTGACGCAAGCCCTCTGCGAAACCGTCCATATCGACGGTCAGATTCTTTTCAGAAGCCATCAGGCAGGTAAGGTCGATCGGGAAACCGTAAGTGTCGAACAATTCGAAAGCGAAATCACCGTCGATGACCGTCTTGCCCGCCATCTTCTTGACGTAGTTCTCGAACTTGAGGATGCCGGAGTCGAGGGTTTTGAGGAAGGAGGTCTCCTCCTCACGGATGACATTCTCAATGAGCTGCTGCTGTGCCTTGATTTCCGGGAACTGGTGTCCCATCTGTGCCACGAGGTCAGCGACGAGCGCGTGCATGAAGGGTTCTTTGAAGTTGAGGAAGGTGAAGCCATAACGGATAGCGCGGCGCAGGATGCGACGGATCACGTAGCCGGCTCCTGTGTTGGAAGGCAGCTGTCCGTCAGCGATGGCGAACGTGACGGCGCGCAAGTGGTCGGCCACCACACGCAAGGCGACATCCACATCGTGCTTCTCTCCGTACTTAACCCCGGCATTCTGCGCGATCTTTTGGATAATCGGCTGGAAAACATCCGTGTCGTAGTTGGACTTTTTGTTCTGGACGGCCATGCAAAGACGCTCGAAACCCATGCCCGTATCAACGTGCTTGGCAGCCAACGGGTGCAACTCGCCGGAAACCACGCGGTTAAACTGCATAAACACGAGGTTCCAGATTTCAATAACGAGCGGATTGTCCTTGTTCACCAGCTCGGCACCGGGAACTTTGGCGCGTTCATCGTCATCGCGCAGGTCAATGTGGATTTCGGAGCAGGGACCGCAGGGACCGGTGTCGCCCATCTCCCAGAAATTGTCTTTCTTATTGCCCTTGAGGATCCGGTCTTCCGGAAGATACGCCTTCCAGAAATCGAAGGCTTCCTGATCAAAGGCGGTGCCATCCTTCTCGTCACCGGCGAAAACAGTGGCGTAGAGACGCGATTTGTCGAGTTTCATCACCTCGGTGAGAAACTCCCACGCATAGGCGATGGCCTCTTTCTTGAAGTAGTCGCCGAACGACCAGTTGCCGAGCATCTCGAACATGGTGTGGTGATAGGTGTCGCGACCGACCTCCTCAAGATCGTTATGTTTGCCGGAAACGCGAAGACATTTCTGCGAGTCGGCCACGCGAGGAAATTCGCGCGGGGTGTTGCCGAGAAAAATGTCCTTGAACTGGTTCATACCGGCATTGGTGAACATCAATGTCGGGTCATTCTTAATCACCATCGGTGCGGAGGGCACAATCTGGTGGCCTTTGGACTTGAAAAAGTCCAGAAAAGCGGAGCGTATTTCGTTGGATGTCATAATCGTGAAAAATTAAAGCGGCAAAAGTACAAAATAATTGAGAATGGAGGATGGGGAATTGAGAATTATCATCCCGCATCTCCATTATTCCCCAATTTTTTATACCTTTGCCGTTTGATTTCGAATGATTCAGGAATACATGGAAAAACTGAAGAAAATATTACCCGACATCCTCAAGGTTATCCTGTTTTTAGGATTAGGGATTCTGTTTATTTGGTTGTCAATCAAAGATTTAAGCAAAGAAGATGTCCAGATGATCTTCTCTTCGATGTCGCTGGTCAACAACCCGCGCGGATGGTTTTACATCACCCTCTCGGTGGCCGCAATTGTTGCGGCGGACCTTGTGCGTGCCGCCAGAGCGAAACTCCTCCTCAAGTCCATTCACTACAAACCTCGCTTCTCCATGATGTTCTACTCCGTGATGGTCTGCTACCTGGCCAACCTCGCCCTGCCCCGTCTAGGGGAAGTCCTCCGCTGCTCCTTCCTGCAACGCTACGAAAACGTTCCCTTCCAGAAATCCCTTGGCACGGTCATCCTCGAACGCGCCGTTGACTTGGTGTGCTGGCTCTTTTTGCTCATCGTGGCGATGCTGCTGAACAACGGCCTGCTGTCGCAACTTGTCGTGGATCAGGAAACGGGCACGACCCTTCAGGAATGGTTCGCGCAAAAAGGGCTTAGCTATATCGGCAACTATTTGATTTACATTATTATAGCCGTTATCATCCTATTAGTTGTTATTATCCGTGCAACACGTAACTGGTGGCAGAAGAAACCCGCATTGGTCAAAGTTGCTGATTTCTTCAAGGGCATCTGGCATGGATTTGTTTCCATCAAGGATATCCCCAAACCGTGGCATTTTGTGTTCTGGACCGTTGCCATGTGGGTGTTCTATTTCTCCGGTGTCTATCTTTTCTTCCACGCCCTGCCCTATCTGCAGCATGTCGGTCCCGGCGCCGCGTTCACCGTTCTCGTTTTCGGCACCATCGCCTTCATCATCTCACAAGGTGGTTTGGGGGCATACCCGCTCATCACCGCCGGAATCGTTATGCTGTACGGCATCTCCTATCCGCAGGGACTTGCTGCCGGATGGATCGGCTGGATTCTGCAAACAGCTGTCTCATTGGTGCTTGGATTTTTCTCCCTCGCCGTCACTTCGCTCTATAAGAAACATGATGCCGCTCTAAATCCGGAAGATAATGAGTGACTCTAATATAAATATTGAACGAAAAATTGTCGGGCGTGACTTTTTCACTGAAAAGGCACACGAACTGCACCGACAGAAAGTCGTCTTCACTAACGGTTGTTTTGATGTACTGCACTTCGGACACGTTCATTATCTTCTGGAAGCCAAAAAGTTGGGCGACATTTTGGTGGTGGGTTTGAACAGTGACGATTCTGTGCGGCGGTTGAAAGGGCCGGCAAGACCCATCAACGGGGAAAATGAACGGGCCTTTGTGTTAGCCGCACTTAGCTTTGTCGATTATATAACTGTCTTTGAAGAAGATACACCTCTGAATCTCATCAAAATCGTCCAGCCGGACGTGTTGGTGAAAGGCGGCGACTACGCTCTTGACCAAATTGTCGGAGCAGACTTCGTGAGCCAAAACGGCGGCATCGTCACCACTATTCCTTTTGTGGAGGGTTACTCCTCTTCCCGAATCATCGAACAATTAAAAACCGAATAATGAAAAAGTTAACCGTTATCCTATTTTCTTTTTTCGCGACCGCTTTGATGGCGCAAAATCCGGATATCACTGCCTACTCGCAAAACATCCCCCTTGTGGACTCGTTTAACACCCATCATAATATCACCAGACAGCTCGCATCATATCCCTCAATCTCAGAATCTTACGAAATTCCGTCATACAGTTTGTACCAACGGTATTGGGACACAACGAACCTGCGGAGCAAGATGCTGGAGATTCCGTTCTCCAACGACCGCCTGTTGCTGATGTTGGTGCAGGATGCCAACAATCCGTTTGTGATGCCCTGCCAGTTCGAAAAAATCCGCACCGTCTATGGCGAAACAAAGAACGGCAGCTTCCATCCCGGCATCGACCTGAAGACCGAGCCGCAAACGCTGGTCAAGAGCTGCTTCGACGGCGTGGTGCGCATGGCCAACCATTATGGCGACTATGGAACAACCGTGGTGGTGCGTCATTATAACGGACTGGAGACTGTGTACGCCCATTTGGACAAGGTTAGCGTGAAACCCAACCAAATCGTGAAAGCCGGGCAAGTAATCGGGCAAACCGGCACTACCGGCAACACCAAGGAATGTATCCTTCATTTTGAGACTCGATTTATGAACGAATATTTTGATCCTGAGATTGTTGTTGATTTTGAGGAGGAAGACGTTGTGCAAAACAATATGGCATTGATGTCCCGCGATTTCAACATCATCCCCCTGAATGAAGTGGGCAACTGGAAGCCTTCCACCCCGAAGCCCAAAGCTGAAGCTCCCGCCATCCAACCTGAAAAAGTACAGGACGTTGCACAGGAAGAAAAACCTCAACCTAAAGTTTCGGGGTTGGATCCAGACGCGCAATCCCCAGAAATGACAAACCAGAAGAACCATTCAGAACAGTCTCGCAGCTTGGATCCGGACGCACAATCCCCCGAAATATCCGGACAATCTGTCCCACAAGCACAACCTAAACCCCAGGAACAGGATTCTGAAGCGGTTTATCACACCGTCGTCGCAGGGGAAAACCTCTACCGGATTTCTGTGAAATATAACACCACCGTTGATAAAATCCTTAAACTCAACGATTTGAAGAACGCTGACAGAATTGTCGAAGGCCAAAAATTGCGGGTGAAATAGTTCTTGGCTTTTAGCTATTAGCCATTGGCTATTAGCTAACATAATACCTTATTTCTATAAAATAACAATGCTAAAATAAAGCCAAAAGCCAAAAGCTAATTATTTTTCTCTTCCTTGAACGCGAAAATGAACGTCACCGCTACCACTAATGCGTATGCGGCGAAAACAAACCATGCATTGGACCAGCCTTGCATAATAGCGGTCGGTTCAGCACCTTGTCTCAGCGGATTGAACACCAAACGGTTAAGTATCGCCTGCGCACCGAATGTACCTAGCGTGGCACCTATGCCGTTGGTCATCAGCATGAACAAACCTTGAGCGGAAGAGCGAATGGAAGCATCGGTCTGCTGGTCCACAAACAGCGAGCCACTGATATTGAAGAAGTCGAAAGCAACACCATAGACAATGCAGGAAAGGATGAACAGCCATACGCCAGGGCCGGGGTTACCCAAGCCGAAGAATCCGAAGCGCAGCACCCAAGCGAACATGGCGATCAGCATCACTTTCTTAATGCCGAATTTCTTCAAACAGAAGGGAATCAGCAAGATACACAACGTTTCGGAGATTTGCGACAAGGAAATCAGCATGTTGGCGTGTTTCACGCCGAAAGTGTCAGCATATTCGGCAATATGACCAAAACTGTGCAGGAACGGGTTGGCGAATCCGTTGGTAATCTGCAACGAAACTCCCAGCAACATGGAGAAAATAAAGAAAACCGCCATTTTCTTCTGTTTGAAGAGCGTGAACGCCCGCAACCCAAACATATCCACCACAGAGGTGACTTTACCGTCATTGTTGCTGTTGCATTTCGGCAGGGTGAAGGCATACAATCCCAACACCAAACCAATGCAGCCGCTCATCACAAACTGGGAAGCTGTCGGTTGGAAGCCCAGCAGATCGACACACCACATGGCCACAATAAAGCCGATGGTGCCAAAGACGCGGATAGGCGGGAAATGTTTCACACGGTCAAGGCCGGCGGATTCCAGCGCATAATAGGCCACCGAGTTGGAAAGCGCTATAGTGGGCATGTAAAACGCCACACCGATAGTATATAAGGTAAACAGAGGACCAAACTGCACCGCATCACCCGCATTCAAACCGTAAAGGCCTGCGCATATCATGGCGGAAGCGGATATCAAATGACTAATACCCAGCATCTTCTGAGCCTGAATCCACCGATCGGCGATGATACCGATGATGGCGGGCATGAAAATGGATACGATACCCTGTATCGAATAAAAAATCCCAATCTGACGGCCCAATCCATGAATATGCAGATAGGTGCCCATACATGTCAAATACGCTCCCCAGACAGCAAACTGGAGGAAATTCATGAGAACGAGTCTGACTTTTACGTTCATAATTTAAATATTAATGGTTTAAGTTTAAGTCTAAGTTCCGATTACTTTACTTTAAAATCAAAAAGACATTCATCCTCGAGGTATCCCTGAAGATGGTCGTTGATATGCACCGGGCCTACCCCCACGGGGGTTCCCGTAAACAAAATGTCACCCATCTTCAGTGTCATAAAGCGGGAAACATACGAAATGAGCGTGTCGATAGAGAAGAGCATATCACGGGTATGCCCGGACTGCACCTTCTCGCCATTCAGCAACAAATGGAAATGCAAATCCTGCACATCCGCAAACCGGGTTTTGGGGACAAACTTCCCCACAACTGCGGAGCCGTCGAAGGCCTTGGCTATCTCCCAGGGTTCGCCCTCGGCCATGCACTTGCGCTGGATGTCGCGGGCGGTGAAATCCACCCCGAGACCGATTTCATCATAATATTTATGTGCAAACTTTTCGGAAATACACTTCCCCAACCGATTGATCTTCACGATAATCTCGGTTTCATAATGCACCTCGTCTGAAAAATCAGGTAAGAAGAAAGGGCGATTGCAGCGGGTAATTGCCGATTCCGGTTTCAAGAAGAATACCGGTTGAGACGGAACCGCATTATGTAACTCCGCCGCATGTGCCGCATAATTCCGTCCGATACAAATGAACTTCATGCCGATTAGAAGAAATTGATATTCACGGCAATCTCCACACAGCCGAGATTGGCGCGTTGATCCACCTTGCTGAGACTGTTCTGCGCTTTTCCTTTCCCTTTGAAATAGTTAGTGATGCCTTGGATATAGTTGATCGTCAGCCCCGCACGCATATTCCGGGTAATTGAATATTCGAATCCGAGACCTGCGATAAAAGACTCCCGCAACAATGCCACTTCCTCGGAAGGCACTCTTTGGCGTGACCATACTTCGTTTCCGATCGTATAACTGTCAATGTTGGAAGCTTTTATATTGAAACTGTGCAACAATCCGGCATTACCGCAGATAAAGAAATTGTTGATGGAACCTGTCTTTAACGTAATCATCGTAGGAATAGTGAGATAAGTGGCTCGATAAGTCCGCTGCGTGTGAGTGCTGTCGGCAATTATTAACGACCCGAATGGGATATTGTCCAAAAACTCCATCTTCCCCCCGCGATGTTCGACGAAAAAGCCTGTGGAAAAATAGAAACTTTTCTTATGGGTAAGGTTGATATTCAGATTCAGTCCATAGCGAAGCCCTATCACTATACCGTTTTTCTTATATCCTTCAGTATGGTCGTACATCCAGTCAAAGGCTTGTCCAAAAGTAACTCCGAAGTTGATACGACCTCCGTTGCACGGGTCTTTGATATACGTCGAGGACATCCGTGGCTTCTTCGATTTGTTCACATCCTGCGCGGAAAGCATCATCGTGCCTGCGCATACGATAACCGCCAATAACAGAATTGTCTTTTTCATATCCATAGGTTTTAATTTTGAAGCAGCAAAAATACAATTTTTCAGAATGTGTAACGCAATCCGAAATTCAAACCCCAGTCAAATTTGTGATCGGCAAAATACCGGTTGAAGACGCAGCGGTAACCCGGGCGAAAATCGAATTGGAAGGCGAGGTAAGTGTCGATGAGGTATTCCAAACCAATAATGGCATTCGCACCGCCTTTGGCGTTGTGGCGGCTCCATTGCTGCCCATATTCGTTGAAATAGCTGAAAAGATTGTTCCAAGTGTAGCCGATGCTTCCGCCCACACCCACGAGTCCGTACAAGTCGCCGGAGAGCCGTCCTTCGTACATGAAATTCGGAGCGAGCTCCGCCGACCAAAGATGGGAGCCATAGACATAGCAGTATTTCGTACCTGCATCAAGCTGGACAGTGAAGTGGTCGCCGATGAAGGTCTTGTACGAAACGGCTTGCGTGGTACCTACGGTAACGCCAATGCCGTGTTTGTAGGGGGCTTGGCCATTTGCATGAAACGCAATGCCGGCAAAAAACACAACAAACAGTACGACAATGTGTTTTCGTTTCATAACGGTATGGTTTTATTTTTCTGACTTACAATAGGTTATAACACATTTGCGCCTATTGGAGCGCAGCGGCGAAAATACGAAATAATGTAGAATGAAGAATTATGAATGCTGAATGCTGAATGTTAAATGGGGAGATATGCTTTTGGATAAACTTTGGCTTTTGGCTTTTAGGCAAAAAGCTAATAGCCAATAGCTAATAGCCAATAGCAAAAAAATGTACCTTTGCGGCATGTTAATGAAGACTCGAAATAATAGGACATTCGGACTGCTCCTTTTAGCAGTCCTGCTCACCACCGCCTGCAATCGGACAGAGGTGGTTCCCTGCGACGACTACCGGCAGGCGATGCGCGATTTTGTGGTGCGCATCAGCGAGACAGCGCGGTCGCAAACCTCCGATTTCATTGTGATTCCGCAGAACGGCATCGAGTTGGTGACTGTGGGCGAGGATGCCGATGCGGAACTTGCCGTCCCCTATTTGGCCGCCATCGACGGTCACGGACAAGAGGACCTCTTCTACGGGTACGAGCGCGATGACAAACCCACGTCCGCAGCCGAAACGGACTATCTGCTGTCGTATCTCCGCCGCTCGAAGCAGGCGGGGAATTGCATCCTCGTGACCGACTACTGCTCCCGGTCGGAGTATGTGGCCGGCGCCAGAAGCCGTTGCGACGCGGAGGGTTTTGTCTCCTTCGCTGCTCCGAGTCGCGAGTTGGACGTCATTCCCGCCGGAGCGCCCACGCACGAGAACACGCAGGACATTGTCCGTCTGAGTGATGCCCAGAACTTCCTGTATCTCCTTAATTGCGAACGCTTTTCCAGTAAGGCAGCATTTCTGGATGCCGTTTCCGCCACCAACTATGATCTCATCATTATAGATCTGTTTTTCGACAACGACATGGCATTCACGGCGGCTGAGGTGGAACGGATGAAGCATAAGGCGAACGGTGGCAAGCGGTTAGTTGTCTGCTATATGTCCATTGGCGAGGCGGAGGATTACCGTTACTACTGGCAGTCGGAGTGGAAGCGTCACAAACCGGCGTGGCTGGCTCGCGAGAACCCCGAGTGGCGGGGCAACTACAAAGTCCGCTACTGGGACCCCGCGTGGCAGGAGATCATCTGCGGTGCTGGCGACAGCTACCTCAACCGCATCCTCGCCGTCGGCTTCGACGGGGTATATCTGGATATTGTGGATGCGTTTGAATATTTTGAGAAGTAGGTCTGTGGGAAATGTGTTATTATTTGGCTGTTTTCTGCCACCACAGTTCTGCTTATAATTACAAACTGACTAAAATTTTGAATATGAAAAAAATCCGCTCACTCTCTTTGTTATTGCTGCTTTGCTGCTCCTTTTCAGTAAAGTGCGAAGCGCAGGTGTCATTGGATTTTAACACACTCGGCGTTAACAATCTTAACAGCTGGACTAATCATAGAACCGATCCGGGAATTTTGTGTGAGTATCCGGGTACGGTTATGTCAGACGTATCTGTCAATATAACAGCGGAATTGACCAATACGAGTGATGCTGTTCTCTATTTTGGCGATGAGGTCTATGGCGGTGCTGACAATGTCAGGTTGGCCATGTACTTTTATGAAATGGGTTCCGGATGGAAAAAAATGTATTTGTATAATCCAGCCTCGCACGATTTCAATGTGATGCCGGGTATTGGTTCTCTGGCTTCTGGAGAAAGTATAGCTCTGCAGGCAGCCGCCGTCTTCCCTGCCAGGCTTTTTGTGAAAGAAACACCGTTATACTACATGTCCAGCATAGTGCCGACAATGTACTTGGTACTTGAGATTCCTGGGCAAGAGCCGATATTTTCGGCATTGCCGGAAACTGTTTTTTTGAACGGTGTGAAACTGAATCCAAGGAAAAGTAAGTGTTATTCTTGTGGAGAAATATATTTGTTGACCCATAATTCAGAGTCCATTGACGAACTGATGTCATGGGTGCCTGCTGGCAGAACCAGTTTGACAGGTATGTTTGGAGAGGTGTATAAAAGCGATTATATGCTGGAGAAAGCATTTGTTTGCAATATGAATTACACACGCAGATTGCTTCCTATTTACAAGCATCCTTGATCGCTTATGGACGTTTGACTCCGAAGAGGGCGGTGTAGGGTTCCGCCCGCATTCTTCCGCTCTTCTCATTGTAGGCATAGTGTTTCCCTTCCCGAAGGTATTTCATGTGTATGCTTGTACGATGGCTGATGGTTTTCTTTTTTTTTCAACTGAAAAAAATTTTTGTGTGTGATGTAACATTTTTGAAATTTCCATACTTATAGAGTGGAACAGGTTAGAAGAAACATTTAAAACCGGTATAGGATGAAGCCAGAGAAACTTGCCGATGCGATGATCGTTTTCCTGT
>Ga0310691_10000932_pt1 | contig 49138 bp, 42 predicted proteins | sample 176DNAGHGlowgp2_FD_203887 | JGI IMG/M metagenome (GOLD analysis project Ga0310691, IMG submission 203887) | Sheep rumen microbial communities from Palmerston North, Manawatu-Wanganui, New Zealand - 1766 DNA GHGlow gp2 (v2) (version 2) | ecosystem: Host-associated > Mammals > Digestive system >... | reverse complement strand
TAATTAACGTTGTTTCCGAACATTTCGGAATTAAAGTTGAAGACATCATTTCCAAAAAACGAAATGCCGAAATAGCTCTTCCCAGACAGATAGCAATGTATCTTTGCAGGGAAATGACCGATATTTCACTCAATGAAATAGGTTCTTTTGTAGGAAACAGAGATCATACCACCGTAATGCACGGTTATACAAAGATTACCGAAGATATTAAAAAGAATCCTGATCTGGCAGCCAAGATAGATATCATCAGGAAAAAAATATCCCCTTAATCATCAACACAGGATGTGAATTGACGGTTTATTGATGTTGATACTTATATATTAAATTTTTTAAGACATTTTTTGATGTTGATAAATAATAACTTTTCATCTTTGTTTTTTTAATTTTAAACATACTTATCAGAATCGAAAAACCTTTAATTTATCGCATAAAACGATATTTTAAACATTTCAACATCCTTTATTAATAATAAGATTAAATTATTTATCATTTATATTTTTAATGCGAAAGGAATTTCTTATGAAAATCGAATGTGCAAAAAACAGTCTTCTTAACAAAGTTTCAATTGTTTCAAAGGCAGTTCCTTCAAAAACATCTCTTTCAATACTTCAATGCATACTTATTAAAGCTAAAGACGGTGTTATTACTTTAACAGCCAACGATACCGAATTTGGAATAGAGACAAAGGTTGAAGGAAAGATAATAGAAGAAGGTATCATAGCTCTTGATGCAAAATTCTTGTCTGATGCCGTAAGAAAACTTCCCGACAGTAATATTCTTATCGAAACAGATTCAAATCTTTCCGTAAGGATCACCTGCGATAAGGCAAAAACAAACTGTACCGGTAAAAACGGTGAAGAATTTACCGCTCTTCCCAAGATTGAAAAGACAAACGGTATTTATATCAGCAATTTTTCATTAAAAGAACTTATAAGACAGACTATCTTCTGTGTAGGAGAAAATGCATCAAATCAGATAATGAATTCCGAACTTGTTAACATTTCGGGAGATAAGATCGAATTTGTTGCTCTTGACGGACACAGGATTGCTTACAGAAAAGTTCTTCTTAAAAATACTTATCCCGATACCAAAGCTATCATTCCGGGAAAAACATTAAACGAGATAGAAAGAATCTTATCGACAGATACTGAAAAAGAAGTTGTTATCTACTTTGAAAAGAGTCATGTTCTTTTTGAAATAGATGATACCATCATTGTTTCAAGAGTAGTTGAGGGAACATATTTCGATTATGAAAAAATGCTCACAAAAGACTACGAAACAAAGATAGAAGTCAACAAAAAAGACATTTTCAACTGTATAGACAGAAGTACGATCATGTTAAGAGAGGGTGAAAAGAAACCTATCATCTTCGAAGTAAGAGACAATAACATTAATTTCTACATGAAGACCATGTTCGGTGAGATGAATGAAGATCTTAATGTAAATAAGACCGGAAAAGATATTGATATAGCTTTCAATCCTCAGTTCCTGATCGATACTTTAAAAGTCATTGATGAAGAAACAATAAATCTTTACATGATGAGTCCCAAGAATCCCTGTATCATAAGGGATGAAGAGGATAATTATGTATATCTTATCCTGCCGGTAAATTTTATAAAATAAAAGGTCATTAAGGACTTAAAAAATGGAAATCATTAAATTAAGAGAAGAATATATCAAGCTCGGACAGGCTTTAAAAGCTGCCGGATTTGTTGAAGACGGTGTTGAAGCCAAGATAGAGATCCAGTCCGGAAATGTACTGGTAAACGGAGAGCCTGATCTAAGACGTGGAAGAAAACTGTATGAAAACGATATAGTTTCTTTTCATGGGCAGGAAATAAAGATAGAAAAGTAACAAATGTGGTGAATAATGTTCATTAAATCCATCCAGCTTACGGGATACAGAAATTATAAAAATTCTACCGTTTTTTTCGATAAGGGTACCAACATTCTTTTTGGCGACAATGCACAGGGAAAAACCAATGTGCTTGAAGCGATTTTTATGTGTGCCACCACAAAATCCCATAAAGGTTCCAAGGATAAAGAGATAATAGGATTTGGTGAAGATGAAGCCCACATTACTCTTTATCTTGACAAAGAAGGCGATGAAATCAAGATAGATATCCAGTTAAGAAGTGACAAGGCTAAAATAGTGGCTCTTAACGGCAGTAAGATAAAAAAAGCCACTGAACTTCTGGGTATCCTTAATGTTGTTCTGTTTTCACCCGAAGACTTAAGCATCATAAAAGACGGTCCTTCCGAGAGAAGACGTTTTACCGATACGGAATTATGCCAGTTAGACAGTATATATCTTTACAATCTTTCAAAATATAACAAGATAGTCGAACAGCGTAATAAGCTCATAAAAGATTCTTTTTACAATAACGATCTTCTGGAAACCCTTAATATATGGGATTCGCAGCTTGTTTCATACGGCTGTCAGATCATAGACAAAAGAGATATTTTTATAGATGAATTAAACGGGATCATAGGAGATATCCATTCAAAACTTACAAACGGTAAGGAACAGCTCGAAATTCACTATGAGCCTAATGTGGAAAGAAACGATTTTGAAAAAGAACTCATAAATAACAGAGAAAAAGACATTAAGTTAAAGTCTACAAGCGTAGGACCTCACAGAGATGATTTTTCTTTTATCGTAAACGGTATAGATATCAGGAAATTCGGATCCCAGGGACAGCAAAGAACTGCGGCTTTATCGCTTAAACTCGCAGAGATAGAGATAGTCAAAAAGATAACCGGACATGTACCTGTTTTACTGCTTGATGATGTTTTGTCGGAACTGGACAGTAAAAGACAGAATTATCTCCTTTCAAGCATAGGAAATATACAGACCATCATTACATGTACCGGACTTGATGATTTTGTTGACAACAATTTCAGGATCGACAAAGTAATAAATGTTGTAAACGGAACTATAGAAGAATAAACCCGGAGGAATTATGGGAAAGAAAGAAGTAACAACGGAATACGGTGCGGATCAGATACAGATCCTGGAAGGTCTTGAAGCGGTACGTAAAAGACCGGGTATGTATATAGGTACTACCGCCAGCCGCGGACTTCATCATCTTGTATACGAAATAGTGGACAATTCCGTTGATGAAGCACTTGCCGGATACTGCAGCGAGATCAATGTGATCATAAATGATGATAATTCGGTTACAGTCAAAGATAACGGACGAGGAATACCCGTAGGTATCAACCATAAAGCCGGAATACCTGCTGTAGAAGTAGTATTTACGATTCTTCATGCAGGCGGTAAATTCGGCGGCGGGGGATATAAGGTTTCCGGCGGTCTTCACGGTGTAGGTGCTTCGGTTGTAAATGCACTTTCCGAATGGCTTGAAGTTGAGATAAGACAAGGCGGAAAAGTATACAAGCAGCGCTACGAAAGAGGAAAAGCGGTTTATTCTCTTAAAGAGATCGGCACCTGCGGTGAAGACGAAAGCGGTACAAAAGTAACATTTTTACCCGATAAGCTCATATTTACCGAAACAACGGTCTTTGATTTTGATACAATAAAGCTTCGTTTAAGAGAAATGGCTTTCCTTACCAAAGGTCTTAAAATCACTTTAAGGGATGACAGATCTGACGAACATGCCAAATCCGTGGTTACCGACAGTATGATCGAGGAAGCCAAGGAGGCAATGGAAGGCAAGGACGAAGGCGACGATCAGATCAAAGAATTGTTAAAGCGCGCCGAAGAAGACAGCGAAGAAGCAAAAGAAGAAGATAAAGAAGAAAAGAAAGAAAATAAAAAAGTCAAAGAAGTTTCTTTTTGCTATGACGGCGGTATCAAGGAATATGTTACCCACTTAAATCACAGCAAAGAAGCTCTGTATAACGATGTTTTGTATTTTGAAGGCGAAAAGAACGGTGTTTACGTGGAAGTAGCTCTTCAGCACAACGATTCTTACAATGAGAGCGTGTTCAGTTTCGTAAACAACATAAACACACCCGAAGGAGGTACTCATCTTCAGGGCTTTAAAAACGCCATTACCAAAACATTCAATGATTACGGAAGAGCCAACAAGATATTAAAAGACAACGATCCCAACCTTACCGGTGAAGATATAAGAGAAGGACTTACCGCAATCATAAGTGTTAAGATCGAAGACCCTCAGTTTGAAGGACAGACCAAGCAAAAACTCGGAAACAGTGAGGCAAGAAGTGCCGTTGAAAGCATTGTTACCGAAAAACTTACCATATATCTTGAACAGAATCCCACTGTTGCCAGGACTATATGCGATAAATCGATACTTGCGCAGCGTGCAAGAGAAGCAGCCAGAAAGGCTAAAGACCTTACAAGACGTAAAACGGCTCTTGATATCGGATCGCTTCCCGGTAAACTTGCGGACTGTTCGGATAAAGATCCCAAGAACTGTGAGATCTATATAGTCGAAGGAGATTCCGCGGGCGGAAGTGCCAAGACTGCCAGAAACAGGGCAACTCAGGCCATTCTTCCGTTAAGAGGCAAGATCCTTAACGTTGAAAAAGCAAGACTCGACAAAGTATATGAGAACAAAGAGATCAAAGCGATGATCACCGCTTTCGGAACCGGTATTCATGATGATTTCGACATTGAGAAATTAAGATATGACAAGATCATCTTAATGACGGATGCCGATGTCGACGGTGCTCATATCGCAACGCTTCTTTTGACATTCATATACAGGTTTATGCCCGGGCTTATCAAAGAAGGACATGTATATCTTGCTCAGCCTCCGCTTTATCAGCTCAAGAAAAACAACAAAGTCTGGTATGCATATTCGGATGACGAGTTAAACGAGATATTAAAAGAAGTCGGAAGAGACCAGAACAACAAGATACAGCGTTACAAAGGTCTTGGTGAGATGGATGCGGATCAGCTCTGGGAAACAACAATGGATCCCGAGCACAGAATACTGCTCCGTGTAAACATCGACGAAGAAGCACAGTCGGAACTCGATCTTACATTTACCACTCTTATGGGCGACAAGGTTGAGCCGAGACGTGAGTTTATCGAAGAAAATGCAAGATTTGTTAAGAATCTCGATATTTAAGAAATAACGGTTAGGAAACAAAATGGACGACAAAATTTTTGACAAGATCAAAGAAGTAGACCTTAAGAATACGATGGAATCATCGTATATCGATTATGCCATGAGCGTTATCGCTGCGCGGGCGCTTCCGGATGTAAGGGACGGATTAAAGCCGGTTCAGAGACGTGTTCTTTACTCAATGAACGAGTTAAACAACGGTCCCGACAAGCCTCACAGAAAGAGTGCACGTATCGTCGGTGATACGATGGGTAAATATCATCCTCACGGCGACAGTTCCATATACGGAGCATTGGTCTATATGGCTCAGGACTGGTCATTGAGATATCCTCTCATTGACGGTCACGGAAACTTCGGTTCGGTCGACGGCGACGGAGCCGCAGCAATGCGATACACCGAAGCCCGTCTTTCCAAGATATCAACCGAACTTTTGGCTGATCTTGGAAAGGATACCGTTGATTTTGTACCAAACTTCGATGAAACTGAAAAAGAACCCACAGTTCTTCCTTCACGTTATCCAAACCTTCTGGTAAACGGTACTACAGGTATCGCAGTCGGAATGGCTACCAATATTCCGCCTCACAATCTTCGCGAGGTAGTGGCAGCTGTAGTAAAGATCATTGATAACCGCGTTCTTGAAGACAGGGAAACGGATATTGATGAAGTGCTTCAGATAGTAAAAGCGCCCGATTTTCCCACAGGTGCCATGATCATGGGTACCCGCGGAAGCGAGGAAGCATACAGAACGGGACGCGGCAAGATCAAAGTCCGCGCGATCACCGATATAGAGGAGCTTCCGAACGGCAAGAGCCGCATCATAGTTACGGAACTTCCTTATCTTGTCAACAAATCAAATCTTGTTGAAAAGATCGCAGAACTTCACAAAGACAAAAAGATCGACGGTATCGTGGATCTAAGAGATGAAACAAGCCGTGAAGGAATGCGTATAGTTATAGAGCTAAGAAAAGACGTCAACGCAAACGTCGTTTTAAACAAGCTCTTTAAGCATACCCAGCTTCAGGATACTTTCGGTGTAATAATGCTTGCGCTTGTCAACAATGAGCCCAAGGTACTCAATCTTCTTGAAATGCTCAATTATTACATAAAGCATCAGGAAGAAGTTATCACCAGAAGAACAAAGTACGATCTTAACAAAGCCGAAGAAAGAGACCATATCTTACAGGGATTGCTGATCGCACTCGACAATATCGACGAAGTCATCACCATCATCAGGGGAAGCGCCAACACTCAGGAAGCCAAGGAATCCCTGATCGCAAGATTTGAACTTACCGACGCTCAGGCTCAGGCGATAGTCGACATGAGACTGAGAGCTTTGACAGGTCTTGAAAGAGAAAAGCTTTTAAACGAGCATCTGGAACTGTTAAAACTCATCGAGGAATTAAGAGCTATACTCGGAGACGAAAAGCTTTTACTCGGAGTCATCAAAACAGAGATCACCGCCATTGCCGATAAATACGGCGACGACCGTAAGAGTATCATCGGACCCGACGATTACGATTTTGTGGATGAAGATCTCATTCCCAACGAAAATGTCGTTATCGCATGCTCGAACCTTGGCTATATCAAGCGTATGAGCGAAGACAACTTCTCGGCTCAGAACCGCGGAGGAAAGGGCATTACCGGTATGAAGCCCATCGATGAGGACTTTATCCGCGACCTCTTAATGATCAATACTCACGGATATGTAATGTTCTTTACGAACTTCGGCCGTGTATACAGACTTAAGGTTTACGAGATCCCCGAAGCAGGCAGGACCGCACGCGGTACCGCGATGGTAAATCTTCTTCAGTTAAATCCGGGAGAAAAAGTTAACGCCATCCTGCCGGTAGATTCTTTTGACAACGATCAGTGTATCTTTATGGTCACCAAGAAAGGTATCGTTAAAAAGACGCCGATCATAGAATTTGCCAATATCCGCAAAAACGGCCTCAACGCCATAGCTTTAAGAGAGGATGACCGTCTTATCGAAGTAAAGACAACTTCCGCTCACGACAAAGTATTCATTGTTACCAGAAAAGGTATGTGTATCGAATTTGACGAAGAAGAGGCAAGACCTCTTGGCAGAAGCGCGATGGGTGTCAGAGGTATCGACCTTAACAAGGGCGACGAAGTCATCGGCATGCAGCTTGACCACCAGGGAGATTCGCTTCTCTTTGTAAGTGAGAACGGTAAGGGCAAAAGAACAAAGATCGAAGACTTCAGACTTCAGCATCGAGGCGGAAAAGGTCTTAAATGCTACAAGATCACACCGGAGACCGGTGAACTTGTGGGTGTAAAGGCAGTAACCGACGAGCATGAGATCATGATGATCACCACTACGGGTATCATCATTCAGATCAGAATGAAGGATGTCAACGAATACAGTCGTATAACATCCGGCGTTAAATTGATGGGTCTTGATAAGAACAACGAAAAAGTCAAGATCGCCAAGATCGCCAAAGTAAGAACCGGGATCGGATTAAGCGAAGAAGCCGGCGAAGAACCGGATGAAGGCGATATGTCCGAGACGGATGAAACCGAAGAATAATCTAAGTACCCCAAAAAGCCTTGCGGCTTTGCCGCAAGGCTTTTTACATCTTTTTTATATATAGATATTTAATCATCTTCATTAAATCTTTTCCGTTTTTTACGTTTGCGTGGTTTTACATAGTAATGGCGTCTGCCGGAAAAATGGAATGCCGAAAAAATACGGCGGATGATCAGATATACAAACAATATCCCGACTATGATCGCAACGACCTTGATTATATTGTTAACATATATAAAGGTCGTATCGTTATCTTCGGTCTCTTCGATAAATTCATTGGTATCTCCGAAAATAAAGGAAGTCTTATTGTCTTTTTCAACTATCAGTCCCGCTTTACCCAGATATTTACCGTTATAAGAATATTCGATATCGGCAAGTACCGATTCATCGTCATCCTTATAAATAAGTTTACTGTCAAGATCCGTAAACTCGCAGTTTTTGGGTAATATGATCTCAGAGTCGGGATCAAGTGAGATAAACGATGAAGAATCACCGAAAACATCATATCCCGTAACAAAGAACGACTCGTTCTTCATATCGTATTTTGTTTCATTGTCGGCAACCTTGATACGGGTGAAGTTATTAAACCCGTAATTGAACAAGGCAAGTGAATCTATATACTGGTACGGTGTTTCTTCTTCCATAACGACACATATTAAAGTGATACCGTTACGCTCGGCACCGGTTACCAGGACCTGACGGGATTCATCGGTAAATCCGGTTTTTGAACCGATCAGGCCTTCAAGACTGTAGGTCTTGTTGAGAAACTGGTTTTTGCTGGAAAGCCATATGTCATCGGGCTGGGTATCTGTGGGATACCAGTGATAAGTACAGGTCCTTGAAACCTTGGCCAGAAATTCGTTTTTAAAAAATTCTCTTGCTATAAGCGCAAGATCGTAGGCACTTGTATAATGATCGGGATCGGTATAACCGTGAGCGTTGTTAAAATGAGTATTTTTGCAGCCGATACTTTCCGCTTTTTCATTCATAAGATCGACAAAAGAATCGACGCTTCCCGAGGTATATTCGGCAACCGCATTACAGACTTCGTTGGCGGAGAGTACCATTATTCCGTAAAGGCAGTCTTCAAGCGTCATGGCTTCACCTGCGTCCATACCCATGTTTGAGGCATCGGGAGTTACGGAATGAACGGCATCATAGGAAAAAGAAACCATATCCTTAAGGCTCGAACCTTCTTTTTCCATGGCGAGCATACATGTCATGAGCTTGGTGGTACTGGCGGGAAACATCTTTTCATCCACGTTTTTTTCGTAAAGGATGATCCCGGTCTCGGCTTCGAGCAATATCGCGGAAGCCGCACCCACAGCAGGCCCTTCGGGCCAGTTTTCGATCTCGTTGGATTTAACGGGCCAGCTTCTTCGCTCTTCCATGGCATCCGTAAATTTATCGGCGTAAGCGATAAGCGAAAGAGACAGTATTAAATTTATTGATAAAAAGCCCGAAAACAGGACTTTTTTAAACTTTATAAAATTATTCAAAATATCTCCGGTTTTTATATTCAGAAGCAACGGATCTTAACGATCCGGTGCTTTCTTTATTCAATATCATAATAATAACGCATTTTTTCGTTGACATGAAGAGCAAAAATAGGTATATTTTCTGTGTAACTTTAATCTGTTAAAGCGATAAACAGATAAATCAGGAGAAAGAAAGCAGGTTATTTTATGGAGAACTTCTTATCACAAGTCGCCAAGATCAATGACGTCATCAACGGTTTCGCATGGGGCTGGTTTGCTATCATCATGCTGCTGGGTACAGGTCTTATCACGACTGTCATCACCAAGTGTTTCCAGATTTCACATATCGGACACTGGTGGAAGCAGACGATCGGTTCAATGCTCCACAAAAGAACAAGACACAATAAGGACAAAGGTGCTGTTTCACAGTTTCAGGCTCTTTGTACTGCTCTTGCAGCCACGATCGGTACAGGTAATATCGCCGGTGTGGCAGCAGCCATTTGTATCGGCGGTCCCGGAGCGGTTGTATGGATGTGGGTTGCCGCATTCCTCGGAATGATGACAAACTTCTCCGAAAATATCCTCGGTATATATTTCAGACGCAAAAATACCGAAGAAGAGTGGTCCGGCGGTGCAATGTATTACTTAAAGGACGGCCTCGGATCGTATAAGGGATGCAAACAGATCGGTAAGATCCTGGCCGTGATCTTTGCTATATTTGCTGTACTTGCTTCATTCGGTATCGGTAACATGGGACAGATCAACAAGATCACTTTAAATATCGAATCGGCATTCTTTGGCAATGTAAGTGCCCCCACGCTCGGCGGTGTATCTGTAGTTAACTGGGTGATCGGTATTGTGCTTATGTTCATCGGCGGATTTATCATCCTCGGCGGACTTCAGAGAATAGCTTCTTTTGCCGAAAGGATCGTTCCTTTTATGGCAGTTATCTACGTTATCGGCGCGCTTATCGTAATGATCGTTCATTATGACAAGATCGGTGCAATGTTTGCGGCAATTTTCAAATTCGCTTTCGGTGCCAAGGCTCTTGCTGGCGGTGTTGCGGGTACGGCACTTAAACTTGCCATCAAGAACGGATGTAAGAGAGGTATCTTCTCCAACGAAGCAGGTCTTGGTTCTTCGGTAATGGTTCACTCCAATTCAAATGTTATCGAGCCCGTTAAGCAGGGTATGTGGGGAATCTTTGAAGTATTTGCCGATACGATGATCGTATGTACCATGACAGCAATCGTTGTATTGTCATCGGGATATATCAATCTTGAGACCGGTGTTGTGGATGAAGGCATAAGCGATGCAACGCTTGTAGCCAAGGCTTTCGGTAATGTATTCGGTAAGGGCGGTGAATGGTTCATCGCAATAGCGGTTCTGTTATTTGCATTTACCACAGTTATGGGATGGTCTCATTACGGAGCCAAAGCGGTTGAATATCTTTTCGGTGTAAAGGGCGCCAAGGTTTACAGAGTTATCTTCGTACTTATGATTGTATCGGGTGCGGTCATGACTTCTTCACTTGCATGGGATATTTCCGATACTTTCAACGGACTTATGATGATCCCCAACCTTATCGGTGTTCTTTCCCTGACACCTTTGATAATAAAGCTTACCAACAACTACGTCGACAGAAATATCAAGAAAAAAGACGTTAAACCCATGCTTTCCGTATTCCCCGAGATAGAGGAGGAAATGGAAGCAAAGCTTAAAATTCAACAGGCTGAAGAAGCTTAAATATAAAAATGCGTTTAAGACATATCACGGGGTCCGAAGAAAAAATATACGAGTGCCCCATAGTTATCAAAGATTATAAAGAAAATAAAGGGAAATGGAACAGCGTCTTTTCTAACGAAAATCCCATCTTTATCGAGATCGGAATGGGAAAGGGTAAGTTTATAATAGAAAATGCGATCAGATATCCCGACAGAAACTTTATCGGGATAGAAAGGTATTCGACCGTTTTGTTAAAAGCTACTTTTAAGATTGTTTCAATGGCGGAAATTCCCGCTAATCTAAAACTGATCTGTATGGATGCGTCCGAACTTCCCGAGGTTTTTGAAAAAGACGAAGTAAGCGGCATATACCTTAATTTTTCGGATCCCTGGCCCAAGGACAGGCATGCCAAAAGAAGACTTCCTTCCCGCAATTTCTTATCGCTTTACGAAAAAGTTTTAAAGCCCGAGGGATGCGTGGAATTTAAGACCGATAATAAGGGACTTTTTGACTTTGCGATGGAAGAACTTGCGCCTGCGGGATGGGAAACCGAATATGTATCATACGATTTTCATGCAGATGATAAAGCCATGAAAGACAATATAATGACCGAGTATGAAGAAAAATTCTCGGCTCTGGGAAATCCGATCTATAAGTACATTATCAAAAAGAACAAACACTGACACTTTAGTAATCATATTGGGAGATGTTAAAGTAAAAAATGATACCGGTAATCGTTGACGAACGTAAAAAGTATATAAACAGATTTTCCGATTGCGAAGACGCCTGCATACTGTCTGCTGTAAGCGGCATGAACGGAGACATGTATATCGATAATGCAAAAGAACCGCGTATTTTTGTCATAAACGTATCGGATTATACGTTTATCGCAAGTGATCCTGAGGCGGAAAGCATTTTAAAATGTCTTGAATTTGTGGATACTCTTCACGATGATGATTACAACATAAGATGCGTCGACAAAAGTCCGGAAGGCGCAGTTGAGAGCTTTTTTAAGGGAAGGGTTCATCCCTACAGTCGTTTTGCGACCGAGCGGACATTTAAATATATGGATCCGGAAGCTTTAAAAGCCAATACAGAGAAGGTCGGAGGCGAGTTTTCTTTTGCCTTAATAGACAGAGCATTGTTTGAAAAATGCAAAAAAACCGAATGGATGCATAGTTTTGTGGTCTCATACGATACTTACGAAGAATTTGAAAAAACAGGACTCGGCGTCTTGATACTCAAAGACGGCGAACCCGTATCGGGCGCTTCTTCGTACAGTTCATATCCGGGCGGGATTGAGGTTGAGATAATAACCCGTGAAGACCATCGCCAAAAGGGACTTGCAAAAGCGGCGGGATCCGCACTGATACTTGAATGTATGAAAAGAGGCCTTGTCGCAAGCTGGGATGCGGCACACGAAAAAAGTCTTGAACTGGCCAAGAGTCTGGGTTACAGATTTTTGTACGAATATAAGATATACCGTATTGATAAGACTTAAAAAGGCGGGCATGACAACAAAAAGACTTGTCATGCCCTTTTTATTATGGTAATATGCTATCGCATTAAAGTAATAAAAAGGAGATCATCAGGATTATTATGAAAAAGTTATTGGCTCTTATGTTTGCAGCCGTAATGCTTGTTTCTTTAACTGCATGCGGTGGTGAAGCAAAATCGGGAAATGTATTTAAAATGGGTATCGATCCCGAATATCCTCCGTTCAGTTCACTCGGAGATGACGGAAAATATACGGGTTTTGACGTAGAGGTTTGTCAGGCAGTCTGCGAAAAGCTTGGCTGGGAGTTTCAGGTTTTTGAAGTAAACTGGGACGAGAAACTTGTTCAGCTTGATGCCGAGGAATGTGACTGTGTATGGTCGGGTATGACGATCCTTGACAGTATGAAAGAAGCGGGATATGTGATCTCAAGACCTTATTTTTACAATACACAGGTTATGCTTGTCAAAGAAGACAGCGGTATCAATTCATCCGCAGAACTTGCAGGCAAGGATGTTGCGGTTCAGCTCGGTACTTCGGGTGAAAACCTCTTAAACGAAGATCTTGCGGATCTTGCGGCAACATTTAACAACGTGGTTACATGTGACAGCTTCCTTAAGTGCTTTACCGAACTTGACGGCGGTGCAGTTGATGCGGTATTTGTAGACCTTCCCGTTGCCGACAATTATTCCAAGGAACATCCCGGATTTAAGATCATCAACGAGCAGCTCGGTGCAGAACAGTACGGTATCGCATTCAGAAGCGGCGACAAGGATTTATGCGATCAGGTTGAAAAGGCACTCGACGAACTTGTAGCAGACGGAACATACAAAAAGATCGCCGAGAAGTATCCCGAGATCATAGACAACCTTCTTTTCTTACAGTAAGAAACACATTATTGGAAGACTTATATCCCGAAGGTTTGGGCCTTCGGGATTATTTTTGAAATAACAACGAGGAACATATAATGACTTTATGGACCATGATCTTAAAGATGTCCGAGGGACTCGGTAAAACATGCGCGATATTCTTTTTAACGCTTTTGTTTTCGCTTCCCCTGGGAATGATAGTAGCGCTTCTTCGCATGAGCAAAGTGAAGATCGTTTCGGGAGTGACGAGAGTCATAATCTCAATACTTCGCGGAACACCGCTCATGCTTCAGCTACTGGCTGTAACGTACGGACCTTATTACCTTTTCGGGATTTCCGTTTCGCGTAATAAGCTTATACCCGTAGTTATCGCTTTTGCGATAAATTATGCGGCGTATTTTGCGGAGATCTACAGAGGCGGTATCGAGTCGATGTCAAAGGGCCAGTATGAAGCGGCAGCAGTACTGGGATATTCCAAGGCTAAGACGTTTCTTAAGATCATACTTCCTCAGGTCATCAAAAGGATCATGCCAAGTATCACCAATGAAGTCGTAACACTGGTCAAAGATACATCGCTTGCTTTTACCGTTTCATATCAGGAGATGTTTACGATAGGCAAACAGATCGCAAACTCACAGACGAGTTTCATGCCTTTTGTGGTGGCAGGTGTATTCTATTTTGTATTTAATGCAATAGTTGACTTTGTAATGGGTAAGATCGAAAAATCCATGCAGTACTATAAATAATCGGACAGACCGTGCCGGGAAGACAGGATGTATCGGCACAGAAACGGAGTGACATGATCTTAGAAATGTCAAATATCAAGAAACATTTTGAAGACTGCGAAGTTCTTCATGACATAAGTTTAAGCGTTGACAGCGGAGAGGTTGTAAGTATCATCGGACCGTCGGGTTCGGGTAAATCAACCCTGTTAAGATGCGCCACTTTTCTTGAAAAGATCGACAGTGGATCGATCAAATATCTTGATAAGACAGTTGTTCATACGCCGGAAGGAGAAAAACCCGTTTATCTGCACAAAAAGGACATGGTAAAGGTAAAGAGTTATTTCGGTCTTGTTTTCCAGCAGTTTAACTTATTTCCTCATTATTCGGTACTTAAAAACGTCTGTGATGCACCGATCCACGTGCAAAAGAGGGACAAAGAAGAAGTAGAGGCCAAGGCAAGGGAACTTCTTAAAAAGATGGGTCTTTCGGATAAGGCCGATGCCTATCCTTTCCAGTTATCCGGAGGACAGCAGCAAAGAGTTGCGATCGCAAGGGCACTTGCGCTCAATCCCGATATCATCTTTTTTGATGAGCCCACTTCCGCGCTCGACCCCGAACTTACGGGTGAAGTGCTTAAGATAATAAAACAGCTTGCCGAAGAAAAAATGACCATGGTCATAGTCACCCACGAGATGAATTTTGCCAAGAACGTTAGCAAGAGAGTCATTTTTATGGACGGCGGATATATTGTTGAGCAGGGCGATCCCGAGGAAGTACTCGGAAATCCCACTCAGGAAAGGACAAGACAATTTCTTAAAAACTATCAGCAATGATGAAAAACTACGATTATATCTATGCGGATCCCACGGGAAATATAACTATACTTGTAAGAGATGAGGCAGATCCCGCCGAAAGGACCGGAATCTCGGACTATCTTTGCGCTTTGGAGCCGGCCTGCGAACAGGTCGGTTTTATAAGTTACGGAAAAGAAAATGCCGATATCAGGCTTGATATGGCAGGCGGTGAATTTTGCGGAAATGCCACCATGACTACAGCGTGCCTGTTTGCAAGAGATAACGGGATAAACCCCGGAGAGGAAAGGACCGTGACCGTAAGTGCCTCCGGTACCAAAGAGCCCGTAAAAGTTGTTGTTTCACTTGATAATAGCGGGGTATTTTCGGGGCATGTGAGTATGCCTTCACCAAACAGTGTTGAACGGGTAACGCTTGAATTTAACGGACACGAATATGATCTTTGGATAGTTAAATTTGACGGAATGTACCATGCGATCATCGAAGAAGAGGGATTTAAAGATCTTTCTTTTGGGGATGCCGAGAAAGCGATCGTTAAATGGGCCGATGAGCTTCATACCGCCGGCATGGGCATCATGTATCTTGATGAGAGTAAAAAAACACTTACACCCCTTGTTTATGTACCCGCACTTAAAGAGTTTTACTGGGAACACTCTTGTGCAAGCGGAACTACCGCTGCCGGGTATTTTCTTTTTACCAAAAACGGAAAACCCGTGGATATCGATTTTAAAGAACCGGGCGGAACTTTAAACATTAAAGTGAGCGGGAAGGATGAGATCACACTTTCCGGTCATGTCAGATTCAGGGGCTGAAACTATAAAGGAAAACAGAGTTTAAACAATCTTAAGCGAAAGCGGAAAGGAGATCTTATGTTTGATTTTAAGTATTTTACTCCCACAAAAGTTATTTTCGGTAAAAATACGGAGAGTCGTGTTGCCGAACTTATCAATGAATTCGGAGGTACCAAGGTACTGATACATTACGGTGGCGGAAGCGTTGTCCGTTCGGGACTTTTAAAGAGAGTGACCGATACGCTCGATGCTGCGGGTATTAACTATGTGACACTCGGGGGCGCGGTTCCCAACCCTCATCTTGGTCTCGTTTATGAAGGGATCGAACTTTGTAAAAAAGAAAATGTGGATTTTCTGCTTGCGGTAGGCGGCGGAAGTGCCATAGATTCGGCAAAAGCCATTGGTTACGGTGTAGCCAACGAAGGTGATGTCTGGGATTATTACGATTATAAGCGTACCGTAACGGGATGTCTTCCTCTCGGCGTTATCTTAACGATCGCCGCAACCGGAAGCGAGATGAGCGATTCTTCCGTTATCACCAAGGAAGAAGGTCTTGTAAAGCGTGGATACAGCAGTGACTTCGGTCGTCCCAAATTTGCGATCATGAATCCCGAACTTACGATGACGCTTCCCGATTATCAGACAGCCTGCGGCTGTACCGATATCATGATGCATACGATGGAAAGATATTTCACAAACGGCGGAAATATGGAGATCACGGATGCACTTGCGGAAGGTTTACTGCGTACGGTTAAAAGAAATGCGGTCATACTGCGTGACGATCCCCAAAACTATGATGCCCGCGCAGAAGTTATGTGGGCGGGAAGTCTTGCACACAACGGTCTTACGGGATGCGGCAATGACGGCGGTGATTGGATGACTCACAAGCTCGAGCATGAACTTGGCGGTCTTTACGATGTGGCACACGGTGCCGGACTCGCGGCCATCTGGGGAAGCTGGGCAAGATACGTATACAAAAACTGCCTTCCGAGATTTAAAAAGTTTGCGATCAATGTTATGGATGTTGAAGCTAAGGGCACCGATGAAGAGATCGCACTTAAAGGCATCGAGGCGATGGAAGATTTCTACAGAAGCATCAAGATGCCTACAAATCTTCGTGAACTCGGAGTTAAGGCAACCGAAGAAGATCTTGTTACAATGGCGCATAAATGTGCTGTCGGTGTAGGCGGAGAAATGGGTTCCGCAAGATTGTTAAGAGAAGAAGACATGCTTGAAATTTTTAAGATGAGTATGTAATAGATATGATAGCTTCAAACGGGAGATCCGCAAGGAATCTCCCGTTTTTGTATGCGATAAGAACCGTGGTTGTGAGCTTTCCCATATACATCAGGAAAAGCTGCCATAAAAGTCTTTAAGTACATAGAATGCGGGTTTTTTATACTTTCTGTCTTCCGCGATGAGTCCTTTGCGGTTATAAAAGCCCTGGATCGATGATGTTCTCCTGGGACATCTGAAATCTATCAGTATCCATGGCGTCATTCCCTTAACATAAGGGATCGTCCTGATCTTTTCGATCTGTCTTCTGTAAACTTCCGCCTGGCATTCCTCAGTTCCCTTGTCATCAACGCTTCCGTGAAGACCGGGAGTGGCATCGGCACCGAATTCCGTAATGATCACCGGTTTTTGAGGGTTACTGTTTTCAAAAAGCATATTTAACTCATCAAAATTGGGAGAATACCATCCAAAGTATTCATTAAGGCCTATGATGTCGAGCTTTTCGGCAAGTCTGTCTTTGATGCTTAAAGTTGCTCCATCCACAAGACATGCGGCCGAAACCATTCTCGTGGGATCGATCGCATGTGCAAGATCCGCAAGACCGCTCATAAACTTAAAGCGCTCATCGGTATCGGGATTTTCGTTGCCGACAGACCATATGATGACGGATGCCCGGTTATAATCTCTTGTGATCAGTTCTTTAAGCTGATTTTGGGCCTGATCGTAAGTATCGGGGTTTTCAAATTCAATCGCCCAGTATACCGGGATCTCCTCCCACAGCAAAAGTCCTTCCCGGTCACAGAGCTTTGCCATTTTCTCATGATGCGGATAGTGGGCAAGTCTTAGATAATTGGCGCCGAGTTCTTTGGCAGCCCTTACGATGTCAAGTCTTTCGTCATCTGTAAGCGCTTTTCCGGTCGCTTCGGAATCTTCGTGAACGCTTATACCCCTTAGGAAAATTTTCTCGCCGTTTAACAATATGTCATTGCCCGAAACCGATATTTCTCTGAATCCGACAGTATCAGAGACTTTGTCATTTAAATATGAAACTTCGACATCATATAAAACCGGCGTTTCGGGACTCCAAAGATCGGGAGCCGAATCGTATTCTTTTTCGGTAATTTTGTCTTTTACGCTTATCAGATCGTGAATCCCGAGTTTCGGAATACTTATTTCCACATATCCTTTGTCCGAAGATGTTTCAACGCTTACCTTTATCTTTTTAAAATCCGATCCCGGAACAAGCGCGACTATAAGATCTTTTATGTATTCATCCGGCAAAAGAACAAGTTCGATATCCCTGTAGATACCGTTATAGTTAAACCAGTCGGTGTTTTCGGTCGGAACGTGATAGCGGTTTCGTGTATTGTCCGAAACGAGTATGATTCGGTTTTCGGGCTGTAAGTATTCTGTGATCTCATACATAAACGGAGTTGAACCGCCGCGGTGGCAGCAAACGTACTTACCGTTTATAAATACGCGGCATTTGTAATTTGCGGCGCCGATCCTTAAATAAATGTGGCCGGTACCATGCTTATCTTCATCCATCGTGAACTTTTTGGAAAAAACGATCGGTCCTTCATACCACAACAATTCGGGCTTTAAAGTATTTGTGGTGCAGGGCAGGTCGATCACGTCCCAGGTGTCAAAAGAAAAATCAACGGGAAGCTGTCTTCCGGCATTGTCGTGATATATTTCCCGATACCATTTCTGTCTTAAGCATGTATCGTACGGATCAATCGAGTAATGCCATTCACCGTTAAGGCTTATAACGGACCTTCCGCCCATAAAGACCAAGTCTTTGGCAAGGGCCTCGTTTTCCAGATATTCTTCTTCATAATCGGGTGTCAAAAAATCAGCCATTTTCTGCATATGATTCTCCATTTCAAACTCGCAGATAAAGGATTATCTGCAAACGTAATCTTCATCTGAAGGCAACATTATAACCGCCATCATAAAAACGATTTATGTCAATAATAAGTATATATGCAGAATCGCATGAAATATTGACAAAAAATACTTCGTAATGTAAAATTTCCATTGTTGTCAGCATTGATCGGATCGAAGCAAAGTCTTACGGTCCCTAAATCAAAAATACATAGCGGGGTGTGGCTCAGTTTGGTAGAGCGCAGCGTTCGGGACGCTGAGGTCGCAAGTTCGAATCTTGTCACTCCGATTATTTTATGCCCGAAATCTAACTTTTTTCTAACTTTTCCTGTTTATTCTGTCCAAAACAGTATTCCGATGAAATACATCTCCGTAAATCCTGATATCTCTCTCTTTGATTCCTTATTTTTAACCTTTGCATATATTCGAAGTGTTGTTTCAATATCAGCATGACCTACCCATTTCTGAATACTCTTAACGTCCATTCCCTGGTGAACCAAAATGGATACACATGAAGATCTAAGACCGTGGAACGTTATATGCTGCGGAAGCTCGGGATTCCTTTTTATCAGCTTGGCAAATGCTTTTGTCGGATAATCGGGATAATATAATGTCCCATCAATGTGCTTAAAGATATAATCACTGTCATAAACTTGATGATGTCTTGGTTGTATTGGAGCGTTTTACGATTGTTCCTTTTGTTACCGTATGAATAGATATTTGAGCAAATGGTATGAAGTACGACAGGCATAATCGCTGTGAAGTCACAAATGGTGATTTTACGGTGATTCCAATAATGAAATTTGTTTGATGTCACAATTTGTGACCTCAAAGAAGGAGGTACTTATGGCTAAAAAGGCACAGGAGCAGACAACGGATATCATTCCCACGATTGCAGAAACTAAAGATATAAAGAGCATGATTTATGTTGTTCGTGGCCAACAGGTTATGTTGGATAGTGATCTTGCTATGCTATATCAGGTTGAAACAGGAGCTATGAATCGAGCAGTGAAACGCAATAAAAAACGATTTCCCGAAGACTTCTGCATCCAACTGACAGAGGAAGAGTTTTTGAGATGCCAAAATGGCATCTCAAAAGATGAAAGTACAAATGAGCGTGGCGGCAGACGATATATGCCATATGCGTTTACAGAGCAGGGAATATCGATGCTTTCAGCCATACTTCGTAGTGATGTGGCCATAAACGTAAGTATTGGAATCATGAGAGCATTTGTTGAAATGCGGAAATTTCTGGCAACAAATTCTCTTATATTGAATCGCATAGATGATTTGGAGGTTAAACAGCTTGAATATCAGAAAAACACAGATGAGCGTTTCGATAAGGTATTCCAATACATTGAGGATCATGCAGAATCTGAGCAGAAAGTATTTTTTGATGGACAGATATATGATGCTTTTAGTCTGATTACATCTATCATCCAGAAGGCTGCTAAGGAAATAATCCTGATAGACGGATATGTGGGCATAGACACTCTGAATATCCTTGCAAAGAAGAATTCAGGGGTGGATGTCAGAATATATACATATGCAAGTGCCCCACTTACGAATAGAGATATAGCAAATTTTAATGCACAGTATCCGTCACTAATGGTAAAGAAGACACAGGTGTTCCATGACAGATTTATCATTTTGGACGGGAAGATGGCATATCACATAGGAGCTTCCATTAAAGATGCTGGGAAAAAGTGCTTTGGTATTTCATTGCTTGAAGATTCCGGTATTATAACAGAGCTTCTGAACAGGTTGAAAACAGTATAATAGGGGATAATTTACCGATGGTGAAAAAGATAGGATCAATATTAAATGTACTTGATATAGGCTGTGGTGAGGGAAAAGATGCTGTGTATATGACACAGATCCAGACCGGCAAAGGTCTTTTCTATGTTGGTATCACGGACTTTATTACCGTTCTCATTCTGAAATACGATATGTTTCCTCTTTTCTTCCCATTGTACCGACCGGAGCGAAGCGGAGACCGCAAGTTCAAAATATGTTATACTAAATAGAAGATTGGAGGAGGGCTTATGAACTTAAGAATACTTGGAAAAACAGGACTTAAAGTAAGTGAGATCGGTTTCGGAGGCGAATGGCTTGAAAGGCACGAAGAATCCGAATCGGTGGAACTAATTAAATACGCTCACGAAAAGGGCATAAACATTATAGACTGCTGGATGCCCGATCCGAAATCCAGAGACATAATCGGTAAAGCGATGGAGGGCTGCAGGGACTCATGGTTTGTGCAGGGTCACATCGGATCGACATATCAGAACGGACAGTACGTGCGGACCAGAGACATGAAATTTGTCCCCGGGGCTTTTGAAGATCTGTTAAAACGTTTAAAGACCGACTATATAGATCTTGGAATGATCCATTATATCGATTCTGTTGAAGACTGGAACAACGTAATGAACGGTGAGTTCATAGAGTATGTTCATAAACTTTATAAAGACGGTACGATCAGGCATATCGGCTTAAGCACCCATAACCCCGTGATCGGAAAGCTTGCCGTGGAAACGGGATTTATAGAGATGATACTTTTCAGCATCAATCCCGCATTTGATATGAGACCTGCGACCGAAGATCTCTATTCAATGTTTGACGGATACGATGACGCAGGTAACCTTAACCTCTCGGGTATCGATCCCGAAAGAGTAGAATTTTACCGTATGTGCGAAGAGCATAACGTAGGAGTGACGGTCATGAAAGGTTTCTTTGGCGGAGCCTTGCTTGACAAGGAAAGGTCGCCTTTCGGCGTTGCTTTTACGCCGGTGCAGCTTATACACTATGCACTTACAAGGCCGGGCGTTGCTTCGATCCTGTGCGGATACGATCTCAAAGAACAGATCGATGAAGCCATTTCATATGAGACCGCCACAAGCGATGAAAAAGACTATGCTTCGGTGATCGCTTCGGCACCCATGCATTCGTACTCGGGACAGTGTACGTATTGCGGACATTGCAAACCATGTCCCATGAACATCGATATTGCGATGGTAAATAAGTTTTACGATCTTGCGACGACTCAGGCAACCGTGCCGGAAAGTGTGTCCGAACACTATAAAGCACTTGAGCACACTGCATCGGAATGTATCGGATGCAAGGGATGTGAGAGCAGATGTCCTTTTGGTGTTAAGATCGCCGACAGGATGACAAAAACCGCCGAACTGTTCGGATGTTAATGAGGAAAAAGAAAATGTCGGTTACCGAAAGACTGCTTAAAGTAAGAGATGTTGAATACAAGGATTTTCAGGCAAAACTTGTACCGAACATTTCGCCGGATACGATAATAGGAGTAAGGACGCCCGCAATGAGGGCTGTAGCCAAAGAAGTGTTTAAAAGTCCCGAAAGAGACGAATTTTTAAACGATCTTCCCCATAGATATTACGAGGAAAATCTGGTACATTTCTTTGTACTTGCAGAGATCAAAGACTTTGATGAGTGCATAGGGGCTGTTGAAAAGTTCTTACCTTATGTGGATTGCTGGCCGGTTTCCGATCAGGCGACTCCCAAATCATTTAAGAAAAACCACCAAAAACTGCTGCCCTACATTAAGAAGTGGATCGCATCGGATCATGTGTATACCGCAAGATTCGGTATCAGGATGCTGATGAATGAATATCTGGGAGATGACTTTAAAGAGGAATACTTAGAACTTGCATCTTCCAACAAAGGAGACGATTACTACCTTAAGATGATGGTGGCATGGTATTTTGCAACTGCTCTTGCCAAACAATACGATGCGGCTGTTAAGTATATCGAGGACAGAAAACTTGATGAATGGGTACACAAAAAATCCATTCAGAAAGCGGTTGAGAGTTACCGTGTAAGTGATGAACACAAAGAATATCTAAAGAGTTTCCGATAAAGAAACAGAGGGGTGAAAAGTCTTAGAGGTCTTTTTTAGTTATAATGTCTTTTTGTGCATAAAAAATGTCGTTTCACTTCATTTTTATTGAAAAGCGGTTGCATTACATTTATATGTGTATGTGTAATACCATTTTTTAATAAAAAGGAGGCTACGCTTTATGAAAAAAATATTTTTGCCCATCATATTTTTAGTAGGATTTATTCTATGGCCATCTTTTGCAAATGCAGAAGGGATTAATAAAGAAGTATGGTACGAAACAAATTATTATCCTGTCTTGATGGATAGTGAAGAATCAAAGAATTTGGGATTAAATGAGATGCTTGATATCTTAAATCCACCGGAAGACTTATTACAATCTTTTAAGACGGAAGAATTAGCGGAGTTATTGATGGACTATCCTTTTCTTTGGGTACTTTCATCATATGAGTATGAGGATAGATACTATTTTTGGTGGTTTATAGAAAACAGTTCGATTTATAATGAATTAATGAATCGATCAGATGGAAAAGAAAGCATATTAAAACAATATCAAATCAGCGATTTTGATATTGATAAATGTAACAAAAATGAAAATATCATATTAACGACAGATCCAATGATTGGTAAAGAGGTATTTGGATGCCAATTTATTATACATTTTTGGGATTCTTTTTCCGATACAGAGCTAGCATTATGCAATGATATTATTACTGAAAAGGAGAAATGTTACAGTCAGATTAATAGTGAATTAACAAAAAAATATCTTTCATTTGATCATAATAACAATGCTAATAATCAAGAAACCTATTTCAATGAAGATAATGATTATAGCAGGGGAATCATGTCCGGCTTTTCTGCCACAGGAAGTCCATATTACAGAAGCATAGAAAACGTAAGCATTAAATTCACACCAGGAATATATAATAAATATAATGTGAATGCAATATGTGATAATTGGTATAATGAATCGGGAAACGATTATTCTTCAACGAAAAGGCAGGCTCTAGATAATAGTATTGCCTTTAATTGGGAAATGATTTCTTCTTCCTCTCCAAAGTATAATTGTCATTCATATGCATGGCTCATCTCAAGTTCGACTAATAAGTATTGGTTGGATTCTCCCACGCCGTATATGAATAGTTCATCTGTTACTTATGTAGGATCAAATACTACTCCTCAAACATGGGATATTATTGTTATGTATAATACCAGCGGAAATATAGCGCATTCTGCAATTGTTACCACCACACCCAGTGGAAATACGGGTATATATACAACATCGAAAATAGGAGGTCGAGCACTTTATAGAGCACCTTTATCTGAACTTATGACATATTATAGCTGTAATTCATATTCCGTTTATAGATATTAGAAGTGATCACGGTTTTCTTAAAAAAGATATATAAGTTAAAAGGGTGAAAAAATGTGCAAAGTATATATTATTATTCTGTCTTTAATCATAAGCATAAACGGCAGTAAGATAAAACAGAATAGTATGGAAGTGAAAAATTTATGGTTTGATACATGTTATTATCCCATTACGTTGAACGATGATAATTGGAAAAAATACAATTTAGATGAATTAATAGATATCTTGAACCCTCCGGAACAGGTTTTAAAAAATTTGTCTTCTGAAAAACTGGCCGATTTGATGTTTGACTATCCACTAATGTGGATGATTACAACTTACAACGACACAGAAGAAAAATATGAATATTTTTTTATGTTTCTTGAAGAGAATTGTTCGGTTTTTATAGAGTTATTGCGACGTCCTGATGGATATATGTGCTTGATGAAAGAATATCAGGATAATCCTTTTGATGTTGATCACAATAATAAAGATCCTTTATTTATTGAATCATTAGATCAAATCGAAAAAGCGGAGTTATTTGGATGTCAGTTCATTAGATATTACAATAATCATTTTAATAAAAAAGAATATGAGTATGCTTGTGAGGTGATTGAAGAAAAAGTGGCCTTATATTCTCAATTGGAGAATAAAGAAACGAGAGAATGGTTTAATCTCTCTCCTATTGACTATTCCGGGATAAATCGTGATACTATGATCAGAGGCAATTATAATGAAAAGATTTTATTGGAAAAAGAAGACAAGTCCATTAAGATCATAATTGTTTTAATTTTTACGTTTTTAGCAGTAGGTGCAGTCCTTTTTATATTGTTAAAGAAGAGAAGAAAGCAATAACGATTGTTTTACAAGATATTAGAATAATGGGATTAAATATGTTATCTGAAAGAACGTTAAAATCTTTACTTGAAGATCCCGCAATAGCTGAGATTTCGCCCGATGCCATCAAGGCAAGGGATCTTTCAAAAGAAGAGTTTTATGGGTGGACACTTAAAAAGATCGCGGACGACATGGGCTGGCGTAATCTCGATCGCGGTTTTACAAGACTTTTAGAGATCGCTTCTAGAGGACAATATTATTACAAACTGTATTCCGATGAGGAATGCCGTAAAGATCCCGACAAAGAAGGCGTTAATATCGTTCATTTTCCGTCCGATGACAAAAAAGCCGACGACAAGCCCTATATCTTTTTGGTACCCGGGGGCGGTTTTGTAAATGTATGGAATCTGACCGAGGGCTGGCCGATCGCAAGGATATTCAACGAACTGGGATATCATGTATTTATACTTACATACAGAGTCGGTGTGGAAGCTACGGCAGTATGCGCCATGGAAGATATGTCAAAAGCATTTGAATGTATAAAAACGAACAGGGAAAATTTTCATGTAGATCCCGACAGATATATTACCTGCGGCTTTTCCGCCGGCGGATATCTCATCTGTCTTTGGAATACCGAAAAGGGATACTCCGCTTACGGTATCGATAAACCCAAAGCCTGTATCCCGGTCTATCCCGTAACTTCTTACAGGCTCATGAATGAGCAGAAAGAAGACTGGTACGACGGGGACAAAGATTCTTTTGCAAGGTCGGGAGTCGGTTGTACCATGGAAGAAGCATGTAACAGCTGCTTTGAAATCCCTCTGCATGTAGAGGGATTTCCCGCAACAGCTATATTTGTTTCCGATAAAGACGAACTTGTTAATCCCAGACATTCCAAAAATCTTGCCGCATCGCTTGAAAAAGCCGGAATCCCGTGCAGGCTTGAGGTCGGACCCGACGGCGGTCACGGATTCGCGGACGGCGAAGGAATGTGTATGGAAGGATGGCCCGAAAGAGCCATCAGATGGATCGAAAAAACAGTTATTTCATAGTGATAAGTTCATATTCTCTTGAACCGACACCGATCTTTTCGGCATGTTCAAGTGTTTCCGCCCATGAAACATTGGGATTACTGTTGTGCCATACATCTCCGTGATCGTGGAAGTGTTCTTTTGCCATATTGTCACCGAGCTGGCTGTTTCTGATAGGCTCCGCTTTCTGACAAAGATCGACGCAGGCCTGATCGAGCGCAACAGGGTCAAATGAAGCAAGCATTCCGATATCGGGAAGGATGGGGGCATCGTTTTCTCCGTGACAGTCACAGTTCGGAGATACATCGGTTATAAGACTTATATGGAAATTGGGTCTTCCGCTGATGACAGCTGAAGTGTACTCGGCCATTTTGCAACCAAGGAGCTGAGGAGCATTCCAGTTGTCATTTTCTATTGCGTCAAAAGCACACGCTCCGATACATCTGCCGCAGCCCTTACATTTTTCGGTATCGATACGTGCTTTGTTGCCTTCATAAACTATGGCATCGGAGCCGCATTCCCTTGCACACCTTCTGCAGCCCTTACAAAGTTCGGTGATGACATGGGGATGTCCGCTGTTATGCTGCTGCATCTTACCGGCACGGCTTCCGCAGCCCATACCGATGTTTTTGATAGCTCCGCCGAAACCTGCCTGCTCATGTCCTTTAAAATGATTGAGTGAGATCACGATATCGGCATCCATAACGGCTCTTCCGATATATGCTTCTTTGCAGTATTCGCCGTTAGGTATCGGTACGGCGATATCGTCGGTTCCTCTTAAACCGTCGGCGATTATGATCTGACAGCCGGTGGTAACGGTATTGAAACCGTTTATATTTGCACAGTCAAGGTGTTCAAGCGCATGTTTGCGGCTTCCGGGATAGAGAGTATTGCAGTCTGTCAAAAACGGAAGTCCGCCGCATTCTTTTACCACATCCGCAACGGCTTTGGCGTAATTGGGTCTTAAATATGCAAGGTTTCCGAGTTCTCCGAAATGCATCTTGATAGCCACGAACTTGCCGTTCATGTCTATGCCCGTTATCCCTGCCATTTTTATCAGTTTCTGTAATTTGGCTGTTAAGCTGACTCCGAGTACGGTTCTGAAATCCGTAAAATATACTTTTGATCTCTCCATTTAAAATCCTCCTTATCAAAATCCGAGCTTTTTGATTGCTTCAACAAGATTTCTGCCGTAAACCTCGGTACCCAGACCGTTGGGATGGAGGTTATCAAGGAAATATTCCGGAAGATGGGGTACGAGCGTAAATCCGTCGATCACTTTTACATTGGGATACGATCCCGCGATCTTTTTGACATTTTCGCAAAACTTGATCAGAGTGGGGATCCCTTCGGGAATATCGCCGCGCCACAGGGGTGATATGCATAGGATAGGGATCTTAGTTCCGTAAATTCCCGTCAGTACTTCATAGTATTCTTCAACATCCCTCATGGTTTCGGCGCCGAACTGATTGGTACCGAGAGCAACTATGATCTTATCGGGTGTATATCCTTCCATCTTCATAAGCGATTTCTTGTCATAGATATAACCGCCGATACCCTGGTTGATGATGTCGTAGTTTAAGATGCGGTTTGCAACGCTTACATATGTCTGGCCGGATCTTAAAGGTCCGAATCCCTGGGTGATCGAATCTCCGAGCCACAGTACACGCTCGTTTTTGGAAGGTCTTTGCACATCCGCGTTGATCTCAAAATTACGAATTAAAACCGTCGCATCCGAAGGCAGGTAAACAACAACGTTCTTTTTACCCTCAGGAAGTTCCCATTCGATCGAACCTTCTTTTTCGATGTCCTTTACATAGATTATGTTGTTGATAAGGCCGTCGATCATCAGCTCAAAAGAGTCTTCGGAGCCCGTCCATATGAATTTGTAGTCAAAAGAAAACTTTGTGGCTTCGGTTACAAATTCGAGTGTCTTGGCGGTGGTTGCCATGCATCTGTCATACCAGAAATCAAAAGCGCCCTTAAAGTATTCCATCTGCTCTTTGGTATACTGGAATGCCTGAAGCCATCCGTCGGCTGTTTCTTCAAAGCTGTATGCTCCGAAGTAGATGTTTTTAAGTTCTGTGTTGGTCATTTTAAATCCTCTCTGCCGTTAGTTTTATATTGAAATCGTAGCTGTCGTTGTATTATCGAAGTTTTTATCGCGATATTATAGCCCAGAAAGCAGAACCTGCCTTAATGAGACATTGACTGTTTGAAAACTCAGGTTTCTCGCCTATAAAATAAATCAGTTCTTTTGAACCTTCCTTTACCGGGATTGTCAGATCTTTGTCTGTAGGATTGAATGCCGCGAGGATACACTCTTCGTCCGAAGTTCTGTAATATGCAAGGGCTTTACCCACAGCACCGTCACTTACAAATTCGATCTCACCCGAATTCATCAAAGCTTTATGGGCACGCCTTATCGAAATAAGTCTCTTTACTTCGTTTAACAAAGAAGAGTCATCCGACTGCTGTGCCTTAACGGTGGGTCTTTCCGGATCCGGATCGAGCGGGATATAGAGATATTTGGCTTCGGCGCTTGAAAAACCGGCATTTAAACCGTCATCCCACTGCATGGGCGAACGTGCACCCGTTCTGCCATATCCGCCCTCGACCGAAGTGAGATTCTCTACATATCGCATTCCGATCTCGTCTCCGTAATATATAAACGGAGCTCCGGGCATAGATAACAGAAAAGCGAACGCTATTTTAGCATTATCTTCCTTAACCGTTCTTGCCAGTCTGTCCATATCATGATTTCCGGAAGGTATGCAGATAAGACCGTTTCCGGCGGCTTTATTGTAGCTTTCAAGATATTTCTTTACAAATTCCGAGGCATCCCCTTCTCCGCAAAAGAACGGTTTTTCGCACCTGAAAAGGTCGTTATAGTGGGAAGGACCGAAGTGAAGCAGGAAATCCATATGGAATCCGCCTTCAATACTCTTGTCGGGTTCACCCCATTCCGATACAAGAACGGCTTCGGGGAAACGTTCGTCAAGATAACTTCTTATATCCTGCCAGAGTGCGATGGTTCCCTTACTTTCGGGATCGTTCTTTACAAGCGAACCCGCCATATCGACTCTGAATCCGTCACAACCCATTGAAAGCCAGAATGCCATAACGTCTTTCATTGCATTTCTGGTAGCCATGGCTCCTTCCGAGTCCATAGCCTGCTGCCACGGTCTGTCGGGTTTATAAAACCCGTAATTAAGTGCGGGCTGGTGAGTAAAGAAATTTACGACACAGCTTCCGTCACGATCTGAAATTCCGCGCAAGGAACCGTATCCGGGAGCCTCTTCCCATATGCTGTCGGTCCAGATATAGCGGTCGGTAAACTCGTTTTTCGAAGCCTTCATGCTTTCAAGAAACCACGGATGTTTCCATGATGTGTGTCCCGGCACAAGGTCGAGGAGCACATGCATATCGAGTTCATGTGCTTTTTTAAACATTTCCGCAATATCATCGTTTGTACCGTAACGGGGAGCGATCTTGTAATAGTCGCTTACATCATATCCCGCGTCTCCGAAAGGAGAGTCAAAACAGGGGTTTAACCATATAGCATTGCACCCCAGATCCTTTATATAAGGCAGTTTTTCGGTGATACCGTTAATGTTTCCGATACCGTCACCGTCCGTATCCAGAAACGACTGCGGATAGATCTCATAAAATATCGCGTTATCAAGCCAATCGGGTCTTTTGTTCATTCCCCCACCTCACTTATTTTAATATTGAACGGATCCGTTCACTTAGCGCTGATTTTTATTTCATTTACTGTAGCATCTGAGCCGACTAAAACATAGTAAAAATCTTTTCATTTTTATCAGACAAGTAGACGATTTCTCTTGTTTTTTGAAAAGAAATAGAAGATAAGCGCGACCAAAAATCCGCATATCATTCCGCCAAGATGGGCGGCAACATTGATGTTTTCGGCACCTCTGCTTGGGATCACCAGAAAGAAAAGTCCAAATAAAACTCTGGGAAGAGAAAAATACCTGCGGGTACGGGGATCGAGTGCAAGGATCACCATTGCACCGAAAACTCCGCTTATCGCTCCCGAGGCACCTGCCGAGACCGTGAAGCTATGCGTGATATAAAGTTCCGAGAAAAGCGAAAGCAGATTTCCCGCTATTCCGGAGAGTATATATAAGATGATAAATCGTATCTTTCCGAAGTACTGTTCTACATACTGTCCCGCAGCAAAAAGCGCAAGCATGTTATAGATTATGTGTTGCACCCCGATATGCAAAAACATGGGAGCGAACAGTCTGTACCATTCGCCGTTTTCCAGGATCAGAGGGGTATAAGCGGCTCCCATTTTGATGAGTGTTTCGGTATTTTCACTGCCACCTCTAAAAGTCTGAATTATAAATACGATACCGTTTAAGATGATCAGTATTACGGTTATGATGGGTATATATCCGCTTCGGGTATAATCTTCGTTCATTTGGTTAAGATCCTTTGTCGATTGTACGATTGTATGCGTATATATTTTAACATAATACTCTCCATTACGGGATATGCTTTGATTTTTCCCAAGGATATAGTATTATCTTCAATAAGGGTGTTTTAAAAAAGAAAAGACAGGAGAAAAAAATATGGGATTATTCGGAAATAAGGCAGAAAAACCCGGTGAACAGCGAGAGTTCTATATGGGGATCGAAGACTGTTTCCACTTGCAGGATTCCACCGATATGCTGGTAGTGGGAAGAGTAAGAGGTACCATAAAACCCGGAGATGCCGTATATATACATAACTGGACAGACAACAGCAATCCTATCACAATGACTACGGTAAGAGCACTTGAGATAGATCATAAGCCCGTAAACGAAGCTACGGATAAAGCGGTTGCCGTTGTACTTGAAAACGTGGCAGAGTCAGGTCTTATCATCGGATGTGTCCTTGCTACTAAGAACATATCTGCATCGGATGTACATACTGCATATGTAAATGCCATCGGAAACGCATACGTGGGAAGACGTAAGCTCGATCTTGCAGATGATGTGCTTAAAAATATGAGTATCACCGACCTTGCCGAAGCGTGGAGATTATATAATTACGCTATCCAAAAAGGCGGAATGGGTATAAATGACGATGCCAAGACACAGGGAGAAAAGATAAACCGCCTTGCCGGAGTGATGATCGACAAGATACTCGGTCTTTCCGAAATGCATGTAGTTTTCAGTGAAAAGACCGGAGAGCCGTATCTGTTCTCAAATACGATAGACAACGGTGACAAAACTTATAAATGTACTCCACCCGAGGTATTGATCGTTACAGATCCTTATCTTCCGGTATACAAAGAAAACTATTCCAAAGACGGTTTTGAGATACGTACGATAGAAAACGATGAAAACAAAAAGGGAATCTATAATTTCTTGGGAGAAGCGTTCTATCTTGACGGAGCATGCGGTGTTCGCATAAACGGTCAGGAAGTCGGGATAATGGCCGATAAGCTTGTTCCCCCTCCTTCATACGAAGGACTTGCCGAGATCAACATACCCGTTACAAACCCCGATGTTATGAGATGGATACTTCTTATCGGTGAGATGGGAAAGCCCGAGACCAAGGACGAAGAGCTTATTTACAGGCTTTATTACAGTTTCTTTTTGGAAGAGCTCATCAAGACTAAATTCCTGATCCCCATGAAAAAGGATAAAGACTGTCCGGAACCCGATGAAAACGGAAAGACCGTCATCACCAAGGATACAAAGATCGCAGTTCCGACATTACCCGGTAAAGGTGACAGACCGGCGGTAAGAATGTATACCGACTGGAGGATGCTTCACAAGGAATTTGATGAAGAGTGGTCGGGAATAATCATGTCGATAGGCGATATGATAAAAGCCATGGACTGTGCCATCAATATCACAGATCATCCCGCAGCAGGCTGTTATGTCGATGAAACTATGTATAACGATGCCATGGAAAGAGCTTCGCGCTGATAAAAAGAAAATGTAAGCTGCATATTCAAGGGGGGAGATCATGGAAGCTAAAGAGATCAACGGTATTCCGATAAGACGTAAAGTAGAGCTTTATACATTATATAAAGAACCTCAGGCAGGAATCATTGAAGATTCTCCGGAACTTAAGATGATGCAGTATATTGCAGACGGGAATGCCGACGCGGCAGCAGCGCTTTTTAATGAGCATAAACAGTTCAGTACGGCGCTTCCGGTAGTCGATACCCCTTATGGCAGATTTGAAGGTAAGGAAAAGATACTTGAATTTGCCAAAGGTTTCGTAAAACGCTTCAATGCAGACGGTCTTTCGATCATTCCGATGTTCCAGACAAGAGCCGGCGGAAGGTCAGTTACAGAGATCGTGCTTAATTTTGAGTTAGAAGGCGTGATCGACCAGGTTCCGATGTTTGTCGTGTCAGATCTCGGTGCCCGCGGCACCTTGGAAGAAGCAAGACTTTACTGTCACGCGACTTTTGTACCCGATCTTACTCCTTACCGCGCGCCTCTTTTTCACTCCGCACACCTTGAAATGGGTGATCCGGGACTTTTAACCGGCGCGATGAAGGAATACTATACAGCACTCCATCATATGCCGAGCGTTGATGTAGACAGGATATTGGCATGCATGCATCCTGACTGTATATTCGGCGGATATGCCGTTGATAACGGAAACCATCCGACAGACCCCGAGACAAACCGAAGGATCTATGAAGGAATGGCAACATATATCCCTTCCAAAGTGGGTATGCGTTATGAAACTCTGATCGATGACGGTGTTACGGGAGTCATTGAATGGGTACATGTTATATCGGATAAAGGAAGAGAGGATCTTGGCCGTATCGCGATGTCGGGCGTATCCTCGTATATGCGCGGCGAAGACGGAAGACTTATCAGCATAAGGATAAGCGATTATGCGGGAATGGAGAAATATATAGACTGGGATAAAGCAGGAATAACCAAAGAAGAAGCGTTAAAGGTTAATGCAGTTCATGAATTCCCGGTCGGTGTAGGAGATAAAAAGCAGGAAGAACTTTAGATAATAAAGAAAAAGACTGTCAATCGACAGCCTTTTCTTCTTTTATTGTGGGAAATACCAAAACGGCTTTAAAAAGATCTCCGTCGGTTGAAAGTTTAAGTCTTCCGCCCTGTAATTCCGCAAGACTCTTGGCTATTGAAAGCCCGAGACCGTTGCCTTCGGTATTTCTCGAAGAATCACCTCTTGTAAAGCGTTCCATAAGTTCTTCTTCGGTCATATCAAGAGGCTCTTTGGAAGTGTTTTTAAAGGTGATGATCGCATTGTCGTTATATTCTTCGAGTGAAAGATATACCCTTGTTCCCGGCTGGGCGTATTTACAAATGTTGTTCATAAGGTTATCAAAGATACGCCACATTCTGCGGCCGTCTGCCATTATTCGAACCTCTTTGTCAGGTTCTTTGGTGATAAGAGTCAGGTCGTTTTCTTTTAACTTCTCTTCGTACTCACCGGCCGACTGAGATATAAATATGGATGCATCGCAGGGGGCAAGCTCTACTTCAAGGTTTCCGGTGGATGCCTTGGATGCTTCCACAAGATCTTCTATCAGACGCTTGAGCTTTTCGGACTGACGGACAAGAACTCCCGAATATTCCGTTATCACGGGGTTATCGCAGGTTTCGTTGCCTATAAGACCGGCATAGTTGATGATCGAGGTAAGAGGGGTCTTGATGTCATGAGACACATTTGTTATAAGTTCGGTCTTCATGCGCTCGCTCTTAAGTCTTTCATCCACCGCACGCGACATTCCGAGTGCAATGCTGTTTAAGTTTTCGCCATGCTCTTTGAAGTCAAACAGCATACCCGAAGTATCGGTATGGTATGAAAGGTTACCAAGAGCAAGTTCCCGGCCGCTCTTCTGAAGACGCCTTAAAGTGATCGCAATATAAAGAACAAGCGGTATCAGTATCAGTTTAAGAAGCAGTTCAAAAGCCACTATCACTTCCTGGTTGCCGTCAAATGCGATAAATACCAGGAATTCCGTAAACGTGATCACACCGACTGTTAATGCGGTCTTCCAGATAAGAGGTATCTTGGCAAACAGTGAAAGTATCGCTTTTAAGCCTTTAAATATAAGTTTTAACAGGCGGAACGTGACAGTATTTTTAATGAGCGTGCGGTTCTTTATCCCCGAAGCGATAAACATAAGGAGTAAAAGAGCGGTTATCGTTCCTACAATGTAAATGCCTATTGCCCATACAATGATCCATTCAAGAGACAGATGTCTCAGTTCAAATGTAATGGCTACAAGAAGAGAAGCCACCCCGAATACTGCAAGCAATAAAAGGTCAAAAGGTATCTTTCCTACCCAGCCGTTTGAGCATTCTTCCGTATCCGGACGCCTGCCCGAGGCATACATTAACATCGCCAGAAATACGATCAACAGTATCACACATAACAATGCAATGATATATATGGAATATCTGAGAGTATATACGGTAGAAACGATCAGACGTATAAGATCGATCCCCATTGCATCGGGTGATGATTCAAACGGTGACAACGAAACGGTATAGTACTTTAAATTGACGACGTTTGTTGCCAAGGTTTCATAAGCATAGTGGTAAAATACATCGGTCAGATTGCCGTTTGGGTCACTGAGTGTTCCGTAAGTGACTGTAAAGGGCGCGATCCCCGAATCTTTAAAACCGTCCGATTCCGCAATGACTTTATTGTTTTGGTCGGATATCCGGTAATGCCATCTGAAATTCTGTGAAATATCCGCAGATCCGAAGTAATTCCATATAAGGTCGGATCCGTGTGAGCGGTATATAAAGCCTGTCCACTCGTTTACATATTCATCCTTGGACATCGAGTAAGCATTCCAATCGGACTGTGTTAAGAACAGTATGCCTCCGATACTTGCCGTTAAAGTCATTATCGTAATGAAGCATAAGATAAATAATATGATCTTTCCGCCTATCGAGCGAATAAAGCGTTTCATTTTCTTTTGTCTCCTTCAATTTTATACCCCTGGCCGAACACAACCTTGATGTAGCGGGGTTCTGCGGGATTTATCTCCAACTTTTCCCTTAGATGTCTTATATGGACCGCTACGGTATTATCGGTCCCGAACGGCTTTTCTTTCCAGACAGCGCTGTATATCTCTTTGGGAGAAAAAACGCGATCCGGATTGGAAAGTAAAAGCTTTAAAATGTCATACTCCTTGGGAGTAAGCGAAACCGGTTCACCGTCTAAAAAGACTTCCTTGGATCTGTCATTTAATTCAAGTCCCCCGGTCGTCATTACTTCGGGGGCAGTAGTGCCGCCGCCGAGCTTTAAAAATCTTCTTAACTGGGAACGCACACGGGCGGTAACTTCGAGCGGATTGAAGGGTTTGGTGATATAATCGTCGGCGCCGACGTTTAACCCGAGTATCTTATCCGCATCTTCACTTTTTGCCGTGATCACGATTATCGGAATGTTACTGATCTCACGGATCTTTGCCATGGCTGTCATTCCGTCCATCACAGGCATCATGATGTCTAAAAGTACAAGCTGAATATCGTTTGAAGCGATGACGTCAAGGGCTTCCTGTCCGTTATATGCTTCAAAAAGCGTATAATCCGGATCGGACAGATAGATCTTAAGGGCATTCACGATATCTTTTTCATCATCACATATCAATATGTTAGGCATGTTTTCTCCTCCCAGTGTATTTTCATTATAAGACGAAGCGGATTTAAGATGGAATATGTAAAGGGATTAAGATTTGATGAAGATGTAAAAAGAAAACAGACATACTTTAGGACATATTTGAAAAGTATCGGGGTGTGTTATAATCAATACTGTAAGAACGTGAAACACAAATGTGCAATTCATTTTATGTATCGGCGGACGGTCTGCATTGCATGCGGATCAAAAGAGGATACATGCAGTGAACGCGGAACGGAGATTGATATGCGGTTTAAGAAAGGACTTGGGATCATGTGTTTTTCGGCTTTGATGCTTGCTTTATCATCATTATTCGGATGCGGAAACGATAATATCGATAAACCCTCAAGACCGGGCAAGAATAAGGATGTAAGCATCGATCAGATTATATCCGGCGAACCCGTAGACGGCGGAACCGTTATCAATAATGACAAAAATGCGCCCAAGGAGATCAAATCCAAGGAGATCACGGGATATTACTTTAATTTTGGTCTTTCGGGTGAATGGTCCAAAGGCCGTGAAAATGCTTTTTATACATTTGAGATAAAAGAAAACGGATCGGGAGTTTTGACCGTATACGAACAAACGACAGGTATAAGCGCTCCCGCCGATGAAGAGATACTTAAGTCGCTTCAGGATATAATCGATAAATACGAGCTGGTCAAGATGAACGGAAGATATCACTTAACAGCAGGTCTTCCTCCGGAGTTTGCGGCAAGTAATCTTAATGTAGACTATGCATCGGGTGAAAATCTTTCGATCACCGATAACAACAATCCCAACGGCGAAGCCGAACAAGAAACATATCTTGCTTTTTCAAAATGGTTTTCGAAGAACGGCATAAACGATCTGCTTATACCCGGACCCGAAGGAGAGGTCACATACATAAATCTTGAGCTGTATGACAGAGAAAAAGATGAGGTGAGATTTTACTCTGTAGTGACCGGTGATGAACCTGTCTTTTCAAGATACCTTAACGGCATAGATAAAGATATTGAGATCCCGGAAGATTTTTATAAAAACGTTACCGAGATAGTGGGTAAATACGATCTTTTACGTTATGATATCTATTCAAGTCTATACGGATACGAACAAACACCCGAAGACAAGAGTAACCCGTTTGGCACGGATATACAGTTGCTGATAGAATTTGAAAACGGGCACAAAGTCGATCTTAGGTCCAGTGCCGACAGTGTCAAGGAAGACGTTTCACCGCTGATCGAAGAACTTGTTACCTATTATAACGGGTTATTTGAATAAATTGAGGTTGTATCACCGACGGGGATATTATATACTAGCCGTAGTTACTTACTGCTAACCGAAAGGAAAAAGACATGAAACAAAAATTTGACGTTGCCGGAATGGGCTGTGCAATGTGTGTCGCAGCGGTTGAAAAAGCCGTTAAGGCCTTGGACGGTATCAATGAAGTTAATGTAAGTCTCATCGAGAATTCGATGATCGTTGATTATGATGAAGGAAAGGTATCCGCGGATTCAATTACAGAGGCCGTTGACAAAGCCGGATACAAGGCTTCATTACCCGCAGAAAAGACCGAAGAACCTCAAAAAAAAAAGAAAAGACTGTTTTTTTAAGTAGATTCCTTCCGTCTCTTATCTTATTAATACCTCTTGTTTATTTAAACTTGGCCGGGATGCTGTCATTACCTGCTCCGGTCGATCTTTCATGCTATATCCAGTTTGTTCTCGCGGCAGCAATACTTTATATCAACCGCATTTTCTTTAAGAAGGGAGTAATGGGTATCATAAACCGGGCCCCCGGTATGGATACCCTTATTTCAATTGGCGCGGCAGCAGCATTTCTATACAGTACCGGCCTTATCATCAAAAACATTATCACCACAAAACATTTTCTTTTTGAAAAAATACTCAGTATGAATAACTCCGGTTCCATGGGGTATACTATGTATTTCTTTGAATCCGCCGGCATGATCTTTACTCTTATCACGCTCGGAAAAATGCTTGAAGCAAATTCCAAGGCGCATACGATGGATGCCATAAACGCACTTTCAAAGTTAAGTCTCGGGAAAGTGACCGTGTTAAGAGACGGTGAAGAAAGAACGATACTTTCCGAAGCGGTAAGAGTCGGAGACCTTGTATATATAAGGGAAGGCGACAAGATACCGGCGGACGGAACGGTGACCGAGGGATTCGGTGCCGTCAACAAAGCGGCGCTTACAGGCGAAAGCGTGCCCGAGGAAGTGACAGGGTCCGATAAAGTAATGGCCGGTAGTATCTGTGTGAGCGGATTTTTTAAATTCACCGTTGATAAAGCGGGCGAGGATACGACTCTTTCATCGATAATACGGCTTGTAAAAGAAGCCGCGGTGAAAAAGGCTCCCGTACAGCTGTTAGCTGACAGGATAGCGGGATTTTTTGTACCGATAGTGTCTGGGATAAGCGTTATCACATTTATAGTATGGCTTTGCATGGGTTATCCGATGTCCGATGCCATCAATTTTGCCATCAGTGTACTGGTCATTTCATGTCCGTGCGCGCTGGGACTTGCCACACCCGCCGCAGTTATGGCGGCTACCGGAAACGCGGCAGGCAACAATGTACTTATAAGATCTTCCGAATGTCTTGAAACGGCAAATCTTATCGATACGGTAGTGATAGATAAAACCGGAACTCTTACCACGGGGATCATTTCGGTTACGGATGCCGATGCCTGCAACGGAACGGATATCAATGAAGCGATGCTTAAAACGATTTCTCTGGAAGCGGGTTCATCGCACCCTTATGCAGAGGCCATCAGATCCTATGCTCTTGAAAAATTCGGTATCTCAAAAGCCGATAAAACAGCCGATAATATCGAAACGATACCCGGAAGAGGTATAAAGGGAATAATAGACGGCGCGGAATATATAATAGGAAATCAGAAATTTCTTGAGGAGAAAAAGATTGAAATACCGGCAGATCGGCTTGAGGCAGCTGAGGCGATGATGCATGAAGGAAAGACCGTTCTTTTTATGGGCAGTTCCAAATGTGAACTCATACTCGGACTTAAGGATACGGTCAAGCCCGATTCGCTTAAAGCAATAGAACAGTTTAAAAAAATGGGTATCACTCCAATTCTTGCCACCGGTGACAGTGATGTCACCGCAAGGGTAATGGCCGAAGAACTGGGTATCAGCGAATATTACGGCGGTATACTTCCCGCAGATAAGCACGATATAATAGACAAACTTCAGAGTGAAGGCAGGAAAGTCGCCATGATAGGCGACGGTATCAACGACGCCCCGGCACTTGTAAAAGCCGACCTTGGTATAGCGATCGGAAGAGGAAGTGATATTGCCATAGATTCAGCAGATGTTATACTTATGAAGGATTCATTAAATGATGCCGCATATGTCATCGAACTTGGCAAAAGAACGCTTAAAGTCATCAAAGAGAATCTTTTCTGGGCGTTTTTCTATAATGTTATCGGTATTCCGATAGCGGCGGGTGCGCTTTTTATCCCGTTCGGAGTCAAGTTAAGTCCGGCAATAGCGGCAGCCTGCATGAGTTTAAGTTCACTTTTTGTGGTAACAAATGCGTTGAGATTAAGAAAACGCAGTTCATGACACGCGCGTCACAGAGTTTTTCAACTTTTTTGAAAAAAAATATAAAAAAAGTATTGACCTTCCACCATATGGAAGGTCTATATTCACGTCATCAGGTGGCCAACCGATAACACATACGAGGTTAAAATTCGATGAAGATCAATCAGGTTGAAGAACTTGTGGGTATCACCAAAAAGAATATCCGGTTTTATGAAGAACAGGGATTACTTAATCCCGAACGAAATCCCGAAAACGGATATCGCGAATATTCGCTTAAAGATGTTGAAAGCCTCTCGAAGATCAAATTACTGAGAAAACTTGATATCTCGATAGAAGAGATAAAGAAACTTGAATCCGGACATCTTTCTTTTAATGATTGTCTTGATAATCAGGCGGAAAAGCTTAAAAAACATCAGGCCGATACGGCGCTTATCATTGAATTATGTAACAAAATGGCCGGCGAAGTCGGTAGCTACGATCTGATAGATGCTCAAAGATACCTCGATGAACTCAAACAGCTTGAAAAAGGAGGTGTCGAATTAATGGATATTACCAAAGAAGATGTTAGGAAAAAGTCCATGACGGGAGCGATAGTGGCAGCAGTTTTCTTTATACTGCTGATGGCAGCACTTATTACGATATTTACGATCGCTGCGTTAAGCGATCCGATTCCCGTTCCTGTATTCGTTTTGTTTATGTTATTCCCGATCGTGGCAATAGTGCTCACAACGGCAGCTCTCTTCCAGAGAATAAGTGAGATCAAGAAAGGAGAAGCGTATGAAGCTCGTAAGTATTGAAAGCATTCCCGGACAGAATTTTGAAGTACTCGGTATCGTAAAGGGAACCATTGTCAATTCCAAAAATATAGGAAAAGACATCATGTCGGGTCTTAAGACCATCGTCGGCGGAGAGATCACTTCCTATACCGAAATGTTAAATGAAGCACGCCAGATCGCCACAAAGAGAATGGTGGATGAAGCCGAGGCAATGGGTGCTGACGCCATAGTGGGTGTAAGATACGGTTCATCCGCAGTAATGCAGGGTGCAGCCGAGATCATTGCTTTCGGAACCGCAGTTAAATTCATTTGATCTATGTATACCGGCGGGAATGATCTCAAATGATCGTTCCCGCATAACAACACATTTGCAAGGATTGGAGAGAATATGGATTTTTCAAAATATACAGTACCCGGATCGACCGTTACCGCGTTAACCGTTTCCATGGCGATCAGTATATTGCTTCCCATAGCACTCATGATCATATGGAAAGTAAAGACGAAAGCCAGGATCTCAACGTTTTTTATAGGTGCGGCAACATTTGTTGTTTTTGCCATGATACTTGAGTCAATCCAGCACAACATCGTACTTAAGATCATGGGTCAGGAAGCATTTTTGAAATTGCCTTTCTATGCGGTCTATGGCGGACTCGCGGCCGGTGTATACGAAGAGGTCGGCCGTTTTATAGTAATGAAGCTCTTCATGAAAAAGAATCTTTTCAAAAAAGAAGCCATCATGTTCGGAATAGGGCATGGCGGCATAGAGAGTATTCTTATTGTAGGATTTACATATATTTCAAACCTGATGATAGCGTTTTTGTTAAATGCAGGTCAGGGAAATCTGCTGATAAGAGGCATGAATTCGGATATGCAGATGCAGCTTATAAAGCAGCTCTCACCTCTCTGGACCGGACCGGAAAGTACATTTTGGCTGGCGGGACCTGAAAGGATCATGGCGATATCATTCCACATCTGCATGTCATATTTTGTATACAGAGCAGTTAAGGATAAAAAGATCTCTATCCTGTTTCTTGCGATCTTTTTACATGCGGCAATGGACGGTGTTATGGTAGTGATACAAAGGCTTCTTAAAAATCAGTTTATAACGGAAGCATTTATTGCATTGTTTACCGTTGTTATAGTGGTTATCACCGTTAAGTGGTACCGCTCGGAAAAGAATGATGAGTCCCTCACTGTTTCCGAAGCCGCCGCATATTCACCCGGTGTTCAGCAGTGATCTGAGATGTTTTGAGGCGCTTCCCGTTTGGGAAGTGCCTTTTTTGTCATCCGGGGGATGCGCATGAGCGCGGTTGCGGGTTTTTTGGTTAAGTGTTAAAGTGATTTTATGAAAAAAACGGCTACAGTACTTGCTAAAATTTCATATGTAATAACGGGACTGATCGTTTTGTTTCTTGCCATAGAATCAGCAAGGACTACTTTTGTGATAAATGTCGGTGACCTTACCGATTCCGTCGTAAGAGAAGGAAAAGACAATATCCTTGTAAACATCATATTTGCCATTATCGGCATTCTCATATTTTACTGTATTTCCCGTTTTCTTTTTACAGGATCCGACAAAGAAAAAGACACAAAAAGACTCTTTATTGTATCCGCCTGTATCTCGGCTTTGGTTTTCGTTGCATTGATCTTTTGCGTTGTAAAGACATTCATACCACCGTACTGGGATCAGATGCAGGTATATCTTGATGCCAAAAACTTTAACGCCGGCGATTATTCCGATATGGAATATGTATATCTAAAGATGTATCCCCAGCAGTACGGGCTCATTTTCTTTGAGGGTCTTCTTTTGAGGATCTGCAGTCATTACGGCTTTTTACAGTGTTTAAATGCTTTATTTGTTGCGCTCAGTATTTTCTTATCGGGCAGGCTTACATACGAGATAACCGAAGATGCCAGCATTTCCTTTTTCGCTGTTTTGTTAACAGCGGCGGATATCCCTCTTATGTATTATGTTAGTTTCGTATACGGCGATGTCTTTATGGTCTTTGCGCTTATCACGACTTCGCTTTTGATAACGAGGTGGATGAAAACGGGCAAATGGGGATATCTTGCCGGATCTTATATCCTTATGTGTATATCCTTGCCGGTAAGACAGAACACTTTACTTTATCTGATCGCACTTATGATATTCCTTACGGTCATGTCGATAAGGGAAAAGAAACTGCTTTGTCTGATCGCGGCACCTTTCTTTTTGATATTACCGCTCCTGGCAAATGCCGGTACTCAATTTTACTATGAAAAAAAGAGCGGGATAGAGATATCAAGAGACGAGATCCCGCATATAAACTGGGTAGTCATGGGACTGCAGGGAGAAGTTGATGAAGGCCTCGGAGTGGGATATTACAACGGTTACAATTATGCTTCCTGGAATCTTAACGGTTCTACCAAAAAGAACGCGATCGAGTTTTCAAAAGGAGTTCTGGCGGAGCGAATTGATGAGTTCAAAAAAGATCCCGGGATGACTGTCAGATTTTTCAGATATAAAGCGCTTGAACAGTGGAACGAGCCGCTCTTTGAGTCGGCGCATATGACTGTCGCACCGGAAGGGTATGAGCAGGAATATGCGGATAATCCCGTTTACAGCCTGTTTTACAGTTCAAAAGTGTTATCGGCAGTAAGATATGCCATGAACAGATACATGTTCTTTGTATATCTGCTTTCGCTTATATATATCTGCCGACTTATTGTAAAAGATGAGGATCCCTACAGTCTGCTGCTTACGGTTGCTTTTACGGGCGGATTTTTGTTCAGCCTTATCTGGGAAGCCAAGGGCCGGTATGTTTTCCCGTTTTTTGCCGTTTTGCTTCCGGTTGCGGCCATAGGAATTAAAACCGTGATCGACTTTTGTATTGCCCGTTTAAAAGGGATCATTGCTGATAAAGGAAAAGCCGTTAAATGAAGAAACTGTCCGATATTCTTTCCAAGTTAATATATGTATTTGCGGCAATTCCGCTTCTGTATCTTTTCATTAACGTTATTCATTATACCTATAACCTTAATCTTTTCTGGTTTGTCGAAGATCTCTCGTTTATGACTGAGGGACCGGATTCAAGACTCAAAAATATGATCGTGATCCTGATCGCTTTCGTAGTTTATTATCTTGCCGCCAAACTTCTTTTCGTGGGAGCAAAAAGCAAAGCGGACTGGGATAAGAGAGTTCTGATATGCGCATCGGTCGTATCGCTTCTTATATTTGCGGGGCTTGTTTTCTTTGTGCTTAAGACACGTATCGATATCGCTTTTGATCCCGAGAGAGTATATGAGCGGGCACTTTCTTTTGCAAAAGGCGACTATTCTCCGGTATCGGATTACTATATTCAGATGTATCCCCAGCAGGTCGGCCTTGCGTTTTTTGAAAGCATATTTCTTAAATTCACGGAAAGCCCTCTGATATTTCAGATACTGAACGCCTTTTTCATAGCGGCGTCCGTATTTTTGGTTTACCGCCTCAGCCATGAGCTGACAAACAGCGCGGAAGTGAGCTTTGTTGCATTGTTCATTGTGACGTTCTGTTTTCCGCTCTATTACTATGTAAGTTTTGTTTACGGCGATGTTTTTATGATCTGCTCCATGCTGTTCGTCGCGTGGGCCCTTATAAAGTGGATAAACGGGCAAAGGACCCGCTATATTGTGTTTATCTTAATGACAGCGGCCATCATGGGACCCGTACGCAAAAATTCGCTTATATTCCTGATAGCTGTGGCTATCGTATTTGTACTTACCGCTTTACGGCAAAAGAAAGCGAATATCCTCATTTTCGCTGCCCTTGCTCTCGCGATACCCATAATATCAACCGAGGGTATCACCAAATACTATGAGATCAAGGGAGAAACGAAACTGGATAACGGTATGCCGGTTGTTAACTGGATCGCGATGGGGCTTTGCCCGGCGGTAAACGAGAATTGCAGTGTCGGCGTTTTTAACATGTTCAATGAGCAGTTATATATCAACGAAGGCGGGAAAGATCCAAAGCTTTCAGCCGAGGCTTCCAAGGCATATATCAGCAGGCGGTTTGACGATTTTAAATCGGAACCCGGATCGGGCAGAGCGTTTTTTAGATTCAAGATACTCGAACAGTGGGCAGAGCCGACCTTCGCATCCATAGATTCGACTACGGGAGACCATGAGTACTGTTGGGAAGAAGTGAAATTTTCATATGATTTTCATACTCTTGACGCCATGAGTAAGATCATGAACAGACTTCAGAGCATTGTATATTTGTTTTCTTTTTCCTATATTGTATTTGCACTTATCAAAGACAAAGATTATAAACCGCTTGTACTTGCACTGGGATTTCTGGGAGGTTTCCTGTTCAGTGTTATCTGGGAAGCTAACGGCAGATATGTGTTCCCGTATTTTATACTTTTGATACCTCTTGCGGGAGCCGCTATCGGTAAGGTGATCGGTGTACTAAATGAAGAATTTACCAAAATAAAGAAAAGCGAAAAAGATGAGCATCCATATCAATAATACTATAGTAACGCTTAAAAAGGGTGAAGGGCGCAGTCTCAAGGAAGGCGGTGCCTGGATCTATGATAACGAAATAGAGTCAATAGTCGGAACGTTCAAAAACGGCGATATCGTGCGTGTGAACGATTTCGACGGCTTTGTGCTGGGCGCGGGATTCATCAATCAGAATTCCAAGATACGTGTAAGAATGCTCACAAGAAGCCGTAACCCTGAGATCGACGAGGATTTTTTAAAGAACAGAGTAGATAATGCCTGGAAATACCGTAAGACCGTGTTAAAGCCGGAGGACCTTAACTGCTGCAGGCTGATATTCGGTGAGGCGGATTGGCTTCCCGGGCTTGTTATCGATAAATACAGTGATGTTCTGGTTGTTGAGAGTCTGTCTCTTGGAATGGACAGGGTAAAAGGTGTCATCATCGATCATTTAAGGGAACTGCTTGAAAAAGACGGCTTTCACATTAAGGGTGTTTATGAGCGTTCCGATGCGCCTGTTCGCAAAAAAGAAGGCATGGAGCCATATAAGGGGTTCATCGGAGAAGAGTTTGACACGGATGTTGAGATCACAGAAAACGGTGTTAAATACACAGTTGATGTCAAAAACGGGCAGAAAACGGGATTTTTCCTTGATCAAAAATATAACCGCCTAGCCATGCAGGGTATCGTAAAAGGGCTTAAGAGTGTGACAGATCATGTAAGAGTACTTGACTGTTTTACCCATATGGGAACATTTGCACTTAACTGCGGGCTCGCCGGAGCCGATGAGGTGGAAGGTCTTGATATTTCCGAATATGCCGTATCCCAGGCGACGGCGAATGCCAAAGCCAACGGATTAAGCGACCGTGTTAAATTCAGAGCTGCCAATGTACTTGATGAACTGCCTATCCTTTACGAAGCCGGGGAAAAATACGATGTTGTGATACTCGATCCGCCTGCTTTTACCAAATCGCGCGAAGCGACCAAAAATGCGATAAAGGGTTACCGTGAGATCAATATGAAAGGGCTTAAGCTGGTGCGTGACGGGGGATATCTTGCGACATGTTCGTGCTCGCACTTTATGACACAGGATCTCTTCACCGAGGTGATAGGTCAGGCCGCGAGATCGGTTCACAAACGTCTCACCCAGGTTGAGTTCAAGACTCAGGCGCCGGATCACCCGATACTGTGGGCCGCCGATGAGAGTTATTATCTTAAATTCTATATCTTCAGGGTTTGTGAGGAGAAATAACATGTTTTGTTGACAAACCGTGAATGCTTGGATATAATCAGATTTGCGTCGTGAGACGATTGTTATATTGGTAGCGGATGCTACAGCTTAAGGAGAAATACTCAAGAGGCTGAAGAGGCGCCCCTGCTAAGGGTGTAGGTCGGGTGACCGGCGCGAGGGTTCAAATCCCTCTTTCTCCGTTGATACTTTAGGAAGAAACCGGTGTTTCTTCCTTTTTTTTCCTATAAACTCGACAGTTACATATATTGAAGATCGGACCGATCGATGCACAGGCCCCAAGGAGGAGATTGTGAAAAGAAGAGTAAATCACGGAGGCGGATTCATGATAAGTTTGCTTATTAATATGGCTTTAAGAGCCGAGTGGGCGGTTTTGGGTATTGTTCTTTTTATCTTACACCACTTTTTTCCCAAGATTCCCGTATGGGTCGGATTTGCCGCTTTTGCTCTTTGGGTGATACACGCGTTTTTGATAACGATACTGTTTTTTGCGGCCAACAAGGCCGGTAGTCATCAGGAACCCGTAAAAGAAAACAAGAATCCTTATTCCGTAGGCGCCAATAAAGCAGTGACTTCTCCGGTTGAAGCTGCCGTTTCCGTTGAAACCAATGCCGAAGAACATATCGATCCGCATATGTGCCCGTGTTGCAATAAATACAGATTCGATGAAGTCGGAAAGTATGAGGTATGCCCGATATGCGGTTGGGAGGACGATCCGACTCAGAGAGCGGATGCGTCTTATGTCGGAGGCGCCAATCACGAAAGTCTTGATGAAGCAAGAGCCGAGTTTGCAAGCAGAAAGGAGACAAGCGTATGAACACTTTCTATAAGCTCCTTATTTCAATAATGTCGGTCTGCGGCATTGGTCTCGTTCTTGCCTTTTCACTTTTAAGTTCTTGCGGTGAAGATATTTATGATGACACATCGGTTGCTTCAGTTTCATATACATATGAAACCGACAGTACGGTTTCTGCGTCTGTATCAGTTTTGGAAGAGCCGGAAACAGTGGTGAAAGAATCCGACCCTGTGAAAGAGGACGAACCTGAACCTGCAACAATAGACGAACCTGAATCAAAAACAGCGGAAGAACCAAAACCTGCGGAAGTGGATGAGTCTAAGCCTGTAGTGGCAGATGAGCCTGAACCTGCAGTGACCGATGAGCCTGAACCTGTGGAAGAGGTTAAGCCCGAGGTAACATATAAATTCCGTTCCAAAAAACTGCTTGATGAGCACTACGAAAAGCATGGAATAGAGATGGGTTTTGCATCAAAAGACGAATATGTTGCAGCTGCCAATAAGGTAATAAACAATCCGGATTCTCTTCATAAACTTGAAAAAGAAGACGGAGACGACATTTATTACCTCGAAGAAACCAATGAGTTCGTGGTAGTTTCGACCGACGGATTTATCAGAACATATTTCTGTCCCGATTCCGGGAAAAAATACTTTGACAAGCAATAAAGATAAGCAATACCGAAAAGATAAGGCAGGTAATAATCAAAGAAAATGAAGAAAAAATCTTCAAAAAAGATAATTATAAGAATCATACTGGGGATTGTATTGATCGCCGGGATTTTATTTGCGGTATACAAATTGGCATTCGATCCTTACAGGGGATCTGTTAAATCGTCGGGAGAATCGCTTCCCCTTGATGAAAGGCTGACAGTTGACCGGGCCATAGAAGACATTGACTATGTCATGAAAATATACAGGCAGCGTCATCCCGCATGGCTTGAAGATAGTAATGCGCGGGTTGATGATGTTGAGAAGCAGTATGTTACAGAAGTTGATGATCTAAGGTCGTCGGGCGTCACGGAGATCTCGGTTCTTGAAGAGTGGAAGATTATTTCACGTATAATGCATTGTCTTTATGACGGACATTCAACAGTCTTTCACACAGACTATAATACGCATTATTTAAGTGATTTTACCCAGATCAATAAATACGGGCTTCCCGTTATGATAGGGAACGAACCGTATGAAGATGTATTAAACAGATTTATGGCTGTTTATCAGTATGAAACCGAGAGTTATGCCAAGGCAATCTTTGATTCAAAAGTCATAGTCAACGAGAATTATCTTCGCTGGTGTGGGATCGATACCACAGGCGGAATAGATTACACTTTTGAAACCGATGACGGCAATACGGAAAGCTTCCATTACGATTTTGTTCCCCTCGATCAGGTTGCAGGACGTGAAGAGATTGAAACAGAAGATAGGGGTTGGGTCTACTACGAAATAGACAAAGAAAACTCAATAGGAATATTTACTCTTACATCATGTGAATATAACGATGAATACAGAAAGACCGTTAAATCATTTTTTGAAGCAGTAAAAGAAGCCGGAACAGAACATATTATCATCGATCTTCGTGGGAACGGTGGCGGAAGTTCATTGGTGGGAGATGAATTCCTAAAATATTGCAATATTGACGGTTACTACGGATGGCCATCACATGTAAGATTCGGTCCGCTCCTTATTAAAAACAAAAAGTATTATATAAAGAATAAAAAACAAGAGCCACTGTATAACGGAGATCTTTATGTTCTTACAAATAGAAGAACCTTCAGTGCTGCCATGGACTTTACCATGTATGTGATGGATAACGATCTTGGTATAGTTGTGGGAGAAGAATCGGGTAATCTTCCGGATTCATACGGAGATACCATTTCATTTCAAACACCCAATGCCCGGCTTAATATAACGATGTCATATAAGAGATGGTTCAGGATCGATGAGACAAAATCGGGACAACCTTTGGTACCTGATTATCCCTGTCCTTCTTCGGAAGCAATGGATAAAGCATATGAGATTATTCTGACACACTAAATATTGAGTCTATATATATAGGAAAATACACTATATAGAAACACAAAAAATTGTGTGAAAAAGTCAAGAAATAAGCCGTTGACAAAGGTTTTAAATGATGTTAAATTTAAATTCCACTGCGGAGTCAGTGGGTTTTAAAAAAATGTCTTGACGAAGTCAAACATTGATGATAACATAGCAATGTTGTCGCCTAAGGCAACAAAAATTTAGCGAATCGACAGAGTTTACAACCGTAACCTCGAAAAAACCTCGGTTACGGCGGAACGCTCGAAACTCGCGCCGCACTCGCACGTTTTACTTCGTAAAACATGCTGTTGCGGTCACAGATCAAAGATCTGTGATTCCTACGACATTGATAACTTAACAGCATATGCAACCCTGAAAATCTTTGAATCAATCAATTTTTTCAGAACAAACAACCTATATGCAGTAAAAGACGGAAACTAAAAGCTAACGTTTATTAATGCTAAGGACAAACTTTTTTCGAGAGTTCGATCCTGGCTCAGGATGAACGCTGGCGGCGTGCTTAACACATGCAAGTCGAACGGAGATATGCGCTGATTGAAGCTTCGGCAGATTTCTTGCATATCTTAGTGGCGGACGGGTGAGTAACGCGTGGGTAACCTGCCTTATACCGGGGGATAACACTTAGAAATAGGTGCTAATACCGCATAAGCGCACGACACCGCATGGTGATGTGTGAAAAACTCCGGTGGTATAAGATGGACCCGCGTCTGATTAGTTAGTTGGTGAGGTAACGGCCCACCAAGACGACGATCAGTAGCCGGCCTGAGAGGGTGAACGGCCACATTGGGACTGAGACACGGCCCAAACTCCTACGGGAGGCAGCAGTGGGGAATATTGGACAATGGGGGAAACCCTGATCCAGCGACGCCG
>Ga0310691_10000931_pt1 | contig 49138 bp, 39 predicted proteins | sample 176DNAGHGlowgp2_FD_203887 | JGI IMG/M metagenome (GOLD analysis project Ga0310691, IMG submission 203887) | Sheep rumen microbial communities from Palmerston North, Manawatu-Wanganui, New Zealand - 1766 DNA GHGlow gp2 (v2) (version 2) | ecosystem: Host-associated > Mammals > Digestive system >... | reverse complement strand
TGACCTTGCCGCTGCGCAGGCAGCGGGTGCACACGTAGACGTGCTTGGGAGAGCCGTCGACGATGGCCTTGACGCGCTTCACGTTGGGCTTCCAGGTACGGTTGGAACGTCTGTGAGAGTGGCTGACTTTGATGCCAAAGGTAACGCCCTTGTCGCAGAATTCGCACTTCGCCATGGATGAAGCACCTCCTTGCATGTGTTGGCTGTCAGGCAGACAGCTCATATATAATAGCAGATGGTCCGGGCAATTGCAAGGAAAATTTTACAGAACGAAAGAAAAAAGTTTTTTGTGTCATATCCACCCGGATGTGTGGAAAAGAACTTGCCAAAATCGGGGAAAATGGGTAATATAGAGGATACGAAATTGTAAGTCAGATCACAGAAAGGATAAGAGTGAACGCCATGCGCAGCAAGTATTCCGTCAAGCTCAAGAAGCTTGTGGAGGAGCACGGTGGCCTCGAGCCGCTGAACCTGTCCTCCGACTACGAAGAGGCCTTGATCTCGAATTCCGACGTCAACCGCCCCGCCATGCAGCTTACCGGATTTTACAACTACTTCGATCCCACCCGCATCCAGATCATCGGCCGGGTCGAGAGCACATATCTTGACACCCTCTCCCCCGAGGACCGCCGCCGCACCTTTGAACGCTTCATGGAGCACGATATCGCGGCGCTGGTGATCTGCCACGGCGTGTCCGCCTTTGCCGAGTGCATCGAGATGGCGCGCAAGTATGACCGCAATGTCTTCATCACCGACGAGGACACCTCTGCTTTCCAGGCGGACCTGATCCACTCGCTGCAGAAATATCTTGCCCCGCGTGTGACGGTGCACGGCGTGCTGGTGGAAATCTACGGCGAGGGCATCCTGCTCATGGGCGACAGCGGCATCGGCAAGAGCGAGACGGCGCTGGAACTCATCAAGCGCGGCCACCGCCTCATCGCCGACGACGCGGTGGAAATCCGCCGTGTCAGCCGCCATTCCCTCATCGGCAGCGCCCCCGAGCTCATAAGATATTACATGGAGCTCAGAGGCATCGGTGTTGTCAATGTCAAGCACCTGTTCGGCATGGGCGCCGTGAAGCCCCAGAGCAACGTCGACCTTGTGATTATGATGGAGCCCTGGGACAACAGCAAGGCCTATGACCGCTTAGGGCTAAGCAGCGAGACGGCGAGCTTTGTCGGCGTGGAGATCCCGCAGGTCACGATTCCCGTGCGCCCCGGGCGCAACCTCGCCGTCATCATGGAGCTTGCCGCCATGAACAACCGCCAGAAGAAGATGGGCTACAACGCGGCGGAAGTACTCGCCATGGAGCATGACATGGCGATAGATGCAGGACTGCTTTAAGTCGATTGAAAACAAGGTTTTCAATCGAGGACTCGCGCTTATCGCCCTCCGCTTGCGGGGGACGCTCCGGTTGGTCGGCGCGAGGCCTCGCTAAGCTCGGCTTATGGTATGATTGAGGAAGCGAAGCTCCCTCAATCACGATTTGAATAATTCAGGAATGATTGGGAGTATTTATGGAACAGCTTGAACTTGCCATACAGGAGATCAAAAAAGAGATGCCGGGGCTGGAGCTTCACGAAAACGAGCCCATGAGCGGCCATTGCTCCTTCCGCATCGGAGGACCCGTGCGGGCATTGGCGACACCGCAGGATGTGACTGGCTTGACGAAGCTCTGCTATCTGCTCAAAAAGCACGAACTTGCCCCTTACATTCTCGGAAACGGCACCAACATTCTTTTCCCCGACGAGGGACTAAGCGATCTTTTCATCATCTCCACCGAAAAGCTGACAAAGATGTTTCTGCTGTCGGAGGATACGATCTACGCCGAGTCAGGTGTCTCGCTTTCCAAGCTTGCAAGCTTTGCCCAGCAAAACGGTCTGACGGGGCTGGAGTTTGCCTCCGGCATTCCGGGCAGTGTGGGCGGCGGCCTGATGATGAACGCGGGCGCCTACGGCGGTGAGCTCAAGGATGCTGTTGAAAGCGTGGTCATACATTTTCTTCCGGAGCAGGCGCTCTACGAGCTCACAAACGAACAGTGCGCCTTCGGCTACCGCTCGAGCTTTTTTCAGAAGATGCCGGGCTGTGTGATCCTGAGCGGAGTCTTCCATCTCGAAAAGGGCGAGGCCGACAAGATCGCGGAAAAAATGCGGGAATTAAACGCAAAGCGCCGTGAGAAGCAGCCGCTGGACCTCCCCTCCGCGGGCAGCGCCTTCAAGCGGCCCGCGGGCGGCTTCGCCGCCGCGCTCATCGACGAGGCAGGCCTCAAGGGCTGCACCGTCGGCGGGGCGCAGGTTTCGGAAAAGCACGCGGGCTTTGTGGTGAACATTGGAAACGCCAGTTCACACGACGTGTACGATCTCATGATGCACATCCGCCGCACGGTCTATGAGCACAGCAAGGTCGTGCTGGAGCCGGAAATGATCATCCTCCCGCCGGACTACAAGCTGGAGGACCACGGCCCGCAGGTTCCGCTGCACCGGGTATGGGGCAAAACAGAAAGTCAAGAGTGAGATAGTTAGGAGTGTGGAGTTAAAGTATCTCCTTCGCGTTTTTTATAAATACGGCGGCACACCTTCCCCCCTAACTTCAAACGCCTAACTCCGAACTCCTAACTTAGAGATAGAGGTAATACATGGATTTTTTAATCATAACCGGTCTGTCCGGTGCGGGGAAGAGCCGCGCGGCGGACGTGCTGGAGGATCTGGACTACTACTGCGTGGATAACCTGCCGGTGGCGCTGATGCCGAAGTTTGCAGAGCTGTGCATCGCGACCGGCGGCCGCTACGAAAAAGTAGCGCTGGTGACTGATGTGCGCGCCAAGAACGGCTTTGACGAATTATTAAAAACCCTCGACCAGCTCAAGGACATGAACTGCGCCTGCCGCATCCTGTACATGGACGCAGACGTGCCCACCATCGTGCGCCGCTACAAGGAGACGCGCAGACCGCATCCGCTGGCAAAGCGCGGCGGCAGCATCGAAGAGGCGGTATATCGGGAGATCGACCTGCTGGCCCCGATCCGGGAACGCGCCGACTTCATCGTCAACAGCTCCGAGCTCACCCTGGGCCAGCTCCAGGGCAGGCTCTTCGAGCTCATCGCCCCCGCGGGCAGCAAGCGAAAGCTTGAGGTCACGGTGGAAGCCTTCGGCTTTAAGCACGGGGTGCCGCTGGACGCCGATCTGGTATTCGACGTGCGCTTTCTGCCGAACCCTTACTATATCCAGGAACTGCGTCCGCTCACCGGACTTGACCGCCCCGTGGCGCAGTATGTCTTTGACAGCAGCGACGCGCGTACCTTCATGCAGAAGATCGAAGACCTCCTGGATTTCCTTCTGCCCCTGTATGTGGAGGAAGGAAAGCTGAGCCTTCTCATTGCCGTGGGCTGCACCGGCGGACGGCACCGCAGTGTCGCCATTGCCGCCGCCCTGACGGAATATCTCAAGGCCAAGGGTGTCAGCGCCGAGAACATCAACCGCGACATTAAGAAGTAGGTGCATCCCATGTCATTTTCCTCAGACGCCAAACGCGAGCTCTGCCGGGACCGGCTGGAGCGGCGCGATGCCGCCGTGGCCGAATGCTACGGCGTGCTGCTGTACTGCCACAGCTTTTCTCCCCGGGAGATCCGCATCATCACCGCGAGCCCCGATTTTGCCCAGCGCCTGCCGAAGCTTTTGAAGCGCGCGTTTTCCCTGAACTTTGACCAGCTCCCGCCCGAGGGGGCGACGGGCAAGCAGAGCTTTGCCGTCACGGACCCCAAAAAGCTTTCGCAGATCTTTGACGCTTTCGGCGCGGAGATCGGCGGTACGCTCTCCCACCATGTCAACTTCGGTGTGCTGGAGGAGGAACTCTGCCGCGCGGCCTTTATCCGGGGCGCTTTCCTGGCAGGCGGCAGTGTCACCGATCCCGAAAAGCGCTACCATCTTGAGCTTGCCACCGCTCACCAGAGCGTGAGCCGCGAGGTTTACACCCTGCTTTTGGATATGGGCTTTTCCCCGCGCGAGACGAAGAGGGCGGGCAACGCGCTTTTATACTTCAAGCAGGCCGACGCCATCGCGGATTTTTTCACCGCCATCGGCGCGCCGACTACCGCCATGGGCATCATGACCGCCAAGGTGGAGAAGGAGATGCGCAATACCGTCACCCGGCAGATCAACTGCGACAGCGCGAATGCAGACAAAACCGTTGCCGCAGCGCAGGAGCAGCTTGCCGCCATCCGCCGCATTGTGAAAGAGTACGGCAATCTTGACGTGCTGCCCGAGCCCCTTCGGGACGCGGCGCTTTTACGCATCACGAATCCCGAGGCAAGCCTTGCGGATCTGGCCGAGCTGAGCTTCCCGAAGGTCAGCAAAAGCTGTCTGAGCCACCGGCTGAAAAAGCTGATGGCATATAAACCGGAGGAATAGACCCATGGCCTTTGTGCATTTGCATGTTCACAGTGAGTACAGCCTGCTCGACGGCGCCTGCCGGACGGAGAGGCTCCCTTCGCGCGCCAAAGAGCTGGGGCAGACCGCCGTGGCGCTCACCGATCACGGGGTCATGTACGGGGCTGTTGCCTTTTACAAGGCCTGTGAAGCGGCGGGCGTCAAGCCCATCATCGGCTGTGAGGTCTATGTCGCTCCCCACAGCCGCACCGATCGCGTGCACGGGGTGGACAATGAGTATTCCCACCTGATCCTCCTGTGCCGCAACGAGGTGGGCTACCGCAATCTCTGCTACATGGTGTCCTCCGCCTTCACCGAGGGCTTTTACGTCAAGCCCCGCATCGACTGGACACTGCTTCACGAGCACGCCGAGGGCCTGGTCTGTCTGTCCGGCTGCCTTGCCGGGGCCATCCCCCAGATGCTCATTCACGACGACTACGAGGGCGCGAAAGCCAAAGCCCTGGAGCTGCGGGATCTCTTCGGGAGGGAATACTTTTTCCTCGAGATCCAGAACCACGGCATCGCCGACGAGGACCGCGCCGCCCAGGGGCTCATACGTTTGAGCCGCGAAACCGGCATCCCGCTCGCCCTCACCAACGACGCCCACTATATTGAAAAATCCGACGCCTATTATCAGGATGTATTGATGTGCATCCAGACGGGCAAAACCGTGGACGAGCCCAACCGCATGCGCTTTGAGACCCAGGAGTTTTATCTGAAGTCCGAGGGCGAAATGCGCGCCCTGTTCCCCGAGCTTCCCGAGGCCGCGGACAACACGCAGAGGATCGCCGACCTGTGCGACTTCCACTTTGAGTTCGGCAATTACAAGCTGCCGCGCTTCAAGCTCCCGGCGGGCGAGACGGATAGCTGGGAATATCTGCAGAAGCTCTGTGAGAAGGGCTTCAAAGAGCGTTTCCCTGATCGGCCGGAAATCCACAAGCAGCTCGAATATGAGCTGAATATGATCCACCGCATGGGCTTTGTGGATTATTTTCTCATTGTCTCGGACTTCATCGGCTATGCCAAGCGAAACGGCATCCCCGTCGGCCCCGGGCGCGGCAGCGCGGCGGGCAGCGTGGTGTCCTACTGCCTGCATATCACCGATGTCGATCCCATCAAATACAGCCTTTTCTTTGAACGCTTCCTCAATCCCGAGCGCGTTTCCATGCCGGATATCGACGTGGACTTCTGCGTCAACCGCCGGGGCGAGGTTATTGATTATGTAAACCGCCTGTACGGCCATGACCATGTGGCGCAGATCGTCACCTTCGGCACCATGGCAGCGCGGGCCGCGATCCGCGATGTGGGCCGCGTGCTGAACATGAGCTATGCCGAGACCGACGCCGTTGCCAAACAGGTGCCGATGGCCCTCAACATGACGCTCGACGAGGCCCTGAAACTCTCCAAACCCCTGCGTGACATGTACGATGGGGACGAAAAGGTCAAGCGCCTGATCGACGTTGCCAAGGCTCTCGAGGGCATGCCGCGCCACGCCTCCACTCACGCGGCCGGCGTTGTCATCACGGACAGGCCGGTATATGAATATGTGCCGCTGGCGATGAATGATGAGTCTGTTGTCTGCCAATACCCGATGACAACACTCGAGGAGCTGGGGCTTCTCAAGATGGACTTTCTGGGCCTGCGGAACCTCACGGTCCTGGACGATGCCGAGCGCCTTGTGCGGGAAAAGGAACCGAACTTTCGCGTGGCGGACGCGCCGGTGGACGACAAGGAGACCTTCGACATGCTGGCGGCGGGCCACACCTCCGGCGTGTTCCAGCTTGAAAGTGTGGGCATGACGGGCGTGTGTACCGGCATCAAGGCCAAGAGCATCGAGGATATCACCGCTATCATTGCCCTTTACCGTCCGGGGCCCATGGACTCCATCCCAAAGTTTATCGAGTGGTCGCAGCACCCGGAAAAGATCCGGTATAAACACGAGAGCCTGCGGCCTATCCTCGCCGTTACCTATGGCTGCATCGTGTACCAGGAGCAGGTCATCGATATTTTCCGCTCCCTTGCGGGCTTTTCGCTGGGCCAGGCTGACAACATCCGCCGCGCCATGTCCAAGAAAAAGCACAAGGTCATCGACGCCGAGCGTATCGCCTTCGTTCACGGCGACGAAAGCCGCGGCATCGACGGCGCGGTCAAGCGCGGGATCCCCGAGGATGTGGCAAACTCCATCTATGACGAGATCCTGGACTTTGCAAGCTATGCCTTCAACAAGGCACATGCGGTTTCCTATGCCATTGTCGTCTACCGCACGGCCTACATGAAGCGCCACTATCCCCAGCAGTACATGGCGGCCCTTCTGACCTCCATCCTCGGCAACAGCGGCAAGGTCGCCGAATACATTGCCGAGTGCCGGGAGATGGGCATCAAGCTCCTGCCGCCGGATGTGAACGCCTCGGGCGCAAATTTCACAGTCGCCGGGCAGAACATCCGCTATGGCCTCGTCGCCATCAAGGGCATCGGCTGGGGCGCTATCGACTCCATGGTGGCGGAGCGCGCGGAGAACGGGCCGTTTACCGACTTTGAGGACTTCTGCCGCCGCATGAATGGCAAGGAACTGAACCGCCGCGCGATCGAAAACCTCATCAAGGCGGGTGCCTTTGACTCCATGGGCTACAAGCGCAGGGCCCTCATCCAGGTGGCGGGCGCGGTGCTCGATTCCATCGCCCAGTCTGCGCGGGACAATATCTCCGGCCAGCTCGACCTCTTCGGTGACTTCAACGACGAGGGCCAAAAGGCCCCGGCAGTCATCCCCATCCCCGATGTGGAGGAGTATACCCCCATGGAGCGGATGCAGATGGAGAAGGAGACCACGGGCCTCTATTTAAGCGGTCACCCCATGGACGCTTACCGGGACGTCGTGCGCCGCATCGGCGCGGTACCCATTGGGGCCGTGATGGGCGACTTTGCCTCAGAGGACGGGCCGCGCCGCTTCCAGGACAACCAGATGATCACGGTGGCAGGCGTGGTGGAATCGGCCCGCACACGCACGACGAAGAACAATACCCTCATGAGCTACATCATGCTCGAGGACGATACGGGCTCGATGGAACTCATGGCCTTCCAGCGGGCGCTGGATTCCGGCGGGGCCTATGTCAAGGATAACGCCGCCCTGCTCGTCAAGGGCCGGATCTCGGTGCGCGACGAGAAGGAGCCGCAGCTCATGGTGGAGACCATCCGTCCCCTCTCGGATGCAAACGCCCCCGGAGAGAAGACGCCGCCTCCGAAGGATAAAAAGCTCTGGGTAAAGCTCAAAAGCGCAAACGATCCGGAGCTGGACCGGATCAAGCTGATCCTGACCATGTTCCCCGGCACGCAGCAGATGATTATTTACTGTGAGCAGGAGAAAAAGCGCATCGGCGCAAACTGTCTCATCCATGAGGGGCTGGTACTGGAGCTGGAGGAACGCTTGGGGAAAGAGAATGTGGTGGTGAAGTGATGGCAAAAAAACATGACATCAATCTGGACTTTGTGCGGGCCGTGGCGGCGCTGTTCATCGTCTTCTCCCACTTTTTTGACAATACCGGCCTTTATGAGTTCAACACCGCCTTTCCCATAAAAATGGCATCTGTCGGACTGCGCTTGATCGTGGGCACCTGTGTCGCCATATTTATTATGTTAACCGGCTATCTCTGTTCGGAAAAGAAGCTCTCGGCCCGGTATTACCTGGGCTTTGTTCGCATTTATATCACCTATCTCCTGTGCAGCGCCTTTGCGTATCTCGCCCGCATCCTTCTCATCCATGAGTCAATTGGCCTGCATCAGATCGTCAGCGAACTCATCAGCTTTGAGAGCATCGAGTACGCCTGGTATCTGCTCATGTACCTGGGGCTTTTCCTGATGATCCCGTTTCTGAATCTCGCGTTCAACGGGCTCGAGTCTGATAAGCAGCGGCTGGTGCTGATTGGGACCTTCCTCTATCTCTCTATCCTGCCGAGTCTGCTGCACCGCCCGGTGCATCTGATGACCGTGTGGTGGAAGAACCTCTCCCCTATCGCGTATTATTTTACGGGCGCGTATCTCCATAAGGTGCACCCCAAGGTGTCCGCAAAGAAAGCGCTGGGTCTGCTGCTTGTGCTGGTGGCGGCGTTTGTGGCGGTGGATGTCCTGCTGCTCGGGCCGAGCGGCGAGTGGACCATCGACGTGACGCGGCACGACCACTATCAGGGTTATATCACGGCGGTGCTGTGCTTTGTGATTTTGCAGAACGCCGGGGCTGACCGTTTTCCCGAAAAGCTGCAGGCGATCATCAAGTACTTTGCCTCCCTGTCGCTGTCCATCTACCTGCTGTCCTGGATCACAGATTCGCTCATTTATCCCCGGTTCAAGGCGGCGGTACCGGATCTGAACATACAGTTCTGGTTTATGCTGCCGCTGGGGCTTCTGAGTTTCTTCGGCGCGGCACTGCTGGCGCAGGCTGCCGAATGGATCTGTAAACCAATTGACAGGGCTGTAAGGAATGCGCTGGAAAAGTTGATCCCGGCGCTGCGCTCATAACAAGAAAACCACCTGCCAAAGCAGGTGGTTTTCTTGTTATAGGAAGGATTTTCAGATCAGGTACTGCTTGAGCTCCTCGGGGCATTTCTCGCGGTCGGAGCTCATGGAGATCACAAACTCGATCTTCTCACGCTCGGCATAATCGGCAAGCCACAGGATGAACGCGACCACGTTTGCCTCGTCACGGTCGTTGACGAGCTTATAGAAGTTATCAATAAAAAAGTGGGTAATGTCATAGTTGCCGGCATGGATGCCGGAGATGAAGCCCTTGAAGAATTCGTAGGTGCCGACGTCGTAGCTGCCGGCGTCGATGAGGCGGGCCTGATAGGGAATGTCGTAGGTGAGCTTGCGGTCCTTCTCGATGACGATCACGTCGCCCTCGCCCTCGCTGACAGCCTTGCAGACAAGGCCGACCAGTTCCTTCGTTTTTCCGGAGCCCTTGAGCCCCATGATAATTTTAAGCATAATGACATGCACTCCTTTTTTGTTAATATAGCGGTGGGATATCTTATTGTTAGCTTACCATCTTTCAAGTTCTTTCGCAAGGGGGCAGTTGTAAATGTGGCGTAAATTTTACTCGTCCGTACAAACCGGAATGATTGGTAAATCGTTCTTGAATTCTTGACTGTACATGACAGATATGATAAAATTTTTGTCAGCACAAACGTTTTATTCGGTTTTAAAACATAGAAAAGAGGTGTACCTGCTTGAAGGATCTGAAACATCTGATCTACTTCGAGAACCTGCTGCAGGACGCGCAGAACGAGCTTGTCACGAAGGCAATCGAGGACAGAAAGCTGGCTCTGGGATATAACTGCTACTACATCCCCGAGACGCTTCTGAACCTCCCCGGCTGCTTCTCGTCCCGTCTGCGCGCACCGCGCTGCACATCCACGGACGTGGCCGGCTACTACATGACCAACCGCACATGTCCCTACGCCCGCTCCATCCTCGAGCGCGCCATCGAGGGCGGCTACAACTACTTAAACGCCCTGTTCGGCGCGGAATCCTGTGCCACCATGGAGCGCATGGAGGAGCACTTTGAGCTCCTGCACCCCGTGAAGAACGAGCGCTTCTTTACCACCATCCTGGACCCGCCCATGAAGGGCGACAGGAATAACCTTGAATATTACAAGGTCCAGCTTCGCAAGAACATCCTGGTCCCGCTGCAGGAACACTACGGCGTCGATATCTCCGACGAGGCTATCCGCAAGGCCATCGACGACCACAACGCCGTCAGCGCCATCATCGAATCCATCGGTGAGCACCGCAAGAGTGATAACCCGAACATCACGGGCTACGAGTTCCATGTGATTCAGCTTGTAAGCCAGGTCTGCCCCCACGAGCTCATCCTCCCCTATCTGCGGGAAACCCTGTGGGAGCTCCAGAAGCGCGAGCCGGAGCCCAAGTTCCCCTTCCGCGCAAGAGTGGCCCTGGTCGGTTCCGAGGTCGACGATCCCGAGTTTACCAAGCTCATCGAGTCCTGCGGCGCGATGGTCGTGGCCGACCGCTACTGCTTCGGCTCCTTCCCGAGCCGCGAGCAGATCGTCATCCAGGATGGTGAGACCGCCTTTGACGCCGTGTGCCGCCACTATCTGCACTGGAACCAGTGCGCCAGATTCATGGACGGCATGAAGATCGACCAGCGCCACCATGAGGTGGAGCGCCTGGTGAAGGACTTCAAGGCCGACGGCGTCATCTACGAGAACATGAAGTTCTGCGAGTTCTGGAGCTATGAAAAGGTGCTGGCAAACCACATCTTCACCAACGAGCTGCATATCCCCTGCTGCACGATTGAGAAGGAATACGCTCTCGGCGCGGTGGGCCAGCTCCGCACCCGCTTCCAGGCCTTCATCGAGTCGCTGGAAATCAAGCAGATTCACGGAGGGAAATAAGCATGAAGTTTACCGATAAACTCATAGGCGCCATCGACAAAAAGCTCGAGCGCTTCGACCCCCTGTGGCAGGCCGAGCACGGCGTCGGCGGCCAGCGCAGCCGCTACTACGACAAGACCGGTGTCGCCAAATGGCGCGAGTGGCGCGGTGTAAAGGACACCTTCTATGATTACTCCGCCTGGATAAAGAACCTTGTTGCCATGGCGGGCATGGTGGCCTCCGCACCCATCCCCATCCTCAAGGGCTTCTGGGAATACCGCTGGATGGGCTCCTACCTCGGCACCTTCATGTTCATCGACAGGCTCTTTGAGGGCTACCGCGGCACAGAGCTTCGTATCGCGCACATGAACATGTACGGCATCGTACAGAACCTCACCAAGAAGATCGCCTTTATTCTGGCAAACGACAAGCGCCTCGGCGGCGGGCCCGAGAGCGACAAGTGCATCCCCTTCGACGAGACCATCCCGCCCCTCTTCCTCAAGGGCTTCAAGGGCCTGACCCCCGTCCCGATGCAGACGCTGCCGGAGTTCATCATCTGCGACATCGACCAGCACATCGAGCCCTATTACATCGACGTGGCCGAGTCCTTCGGCCTGGCCGCCGACGTGTGTTCCAGATGCGCAGCGGAAGCGGGCGTTGCGCTTGACGACGCCTTCCCGATCCTCGGCAAGGTCATGCTCTCCACCAACATGCCCTGCAATGCCTCCGAGGCGACCTCCATGTTCCAGCGCCGCCGCATCGGTCTGCCCGACTTCCCCGTCACCATGGCCATGCAGCACGCCGAGAAGGAGGCCATCCCCTACTCCCGTCAGGAGCTTCTCAACGCCATTGCCTTTGTTGAAGAACACTACGGCGTCAAGTACGACTGGGATACCTTCTACAAGTACGCCGAGATCATGAACGAGCAGAACGCCATCGAGCTTGAAAAGTGGGAGATCTTCAAGACCCCCTACTCTGCCCTCTCCGGCATTGCCGAGACGCTTTACAAGCTCTACGAGTGGCAGTCCGCCAACGGCGCTGACCCCTACTTCAACAAGATCGACCGCAAGGTCATCGAGATCATGCGCAAGGCGTATGAGGAGAAGTACCAGCCCTTCGGCGGCAAGACCCGCCACCGCGCCTTCCTGTGGGGGCCTTCGGCGGTGTATTACACCGACTTCCCCACCTGGACACAGAACTGCTGGGGCATCACCATTGTTTTGAACATGGACTCCACCATGGGCTACAACCAGATCGACACCAGTGATCGGGAAAAAGCGCTTGACGATCTGACCGCCCTCGAGCAGCGCGCCACCATGCGCCATCACGCCGTCGGCGGCTGGGCCAATGTCAACGCCGTCTGGGACTGGGCCAAGCAGTTCAACTGCGACATGGTACTCATGAACGACAACATCGCCTGCAAGGGCATGCTGGGCGTGCACGCCATGATGGAGGAGCAGGCCCGTGATCTCGGCTTCCACTTCATCTTCATCGAGCATGACCTGGAGGACAGCCGCACGGTCTCCCGTCAGGACATGCGCAACTGCGTGAACAACTACATGTCCGTCGTGCTGAACGAAAAGCCCCTCGACCCCACCATCGTCGAATTCGACGACTCCCAGGCGTATTAAGAAAGGAGAACGCAGATATGAAAAAGACACTTGCGTTCCTGCTGAAAGCCCTCGGCAAGCTGGTACTGATTGCGCTCATCCTCTTTGCCGCGACCTTCACCCTCTACATCACCAACAGCGAAAACAAACTGATCTATTATGTCGTCCGCCCCTTCCTCAACAGGCACTACGACGCCCAGGTCAGAGACAAGAGAATCGTTTGACCTCACGGCGGCGGGATCTCCCGCCGCCGTTTCTCTGCCTTTAAATCCCAAAACTTGCCCTTGTTTTTCTCCGTTCGCCATGATATAATTTTTTCGTGCAAATGACTGCGCACATAAGATTCGTCCAAAATTTATTTTTATGGAGGAAAGAACATGAAAAAGATTCTCGCAATGGCTCTTGTCCTGTGCATGATGTTTGCGCTGTGCGCTACCGCATCTGCCGACGACACCATCAAGATCGGTATGGTCACCGACGTCGGCGGCGTCAACGACCAGTCCTTCAACCAGTTTGCATGGGCCGGTCTGCAGGCTCTGGCCAAGGAAGACCCCAGCTTTGAGGTCAACTACCTCGAGTCCAAGACCGACGCTGACTACCAGACCAACATCAACACCTTCATCGACGAAGAGTATGACCTCATCATCACCGTCGGCTACATGCTGGCTGACGCCACCCGCGAGGCTGCCCTCGATAACCCCGACGTTAAGTTCGCCATCATCGACGACGCCACCAACGCCGATCTCGAGAACGTCGCCTGCCTGACCTTCGCGCAGGAGCAGTGCTCCTACCTCGTCGGCCTGATCGCCGGCTACATGACCCAGAGCAAGACTGTCGGCTACATTCAGGGCATGGTTTCCGATACCATGAATCTCTTCGGTGTCGGCTACATCACCGGTGTTCTCGAGGCTTGCCCCGATGCCACCGTTCTCCAGTACAACGCCAACTCCTTCACTGACATTGCCGGCGGCAACACCGCTGCAAAGGACATGATCACCAAGGGCGCCGACGTTATCTACCATGCTGCCGGCGGTACCGGCACCGGCGCCATGAACGCCTGCGCCGAGGCTCAGATCTGGGGCATCGGTGTTGACGCCGACCAGGCTGCCGTTCTCAACAACGACTGGATCGTCTCCTCCGCTCTGAAGGACACCGGCGCCGGCTGCGTTGCCATCGCCAAGGACCTGAAGGCCGGCGAGTTCAAGGGCGGCGAGCACCACTACACCCTCGCTGACGGTGCTGTCGGCTTCGCCACCACCGGCGACCACATCCCCGCTGACGTCCTCGAGAAGGTTGAGGCTGCCAAGCAGGCTATCATTGCCGGTGAGCTGACCGTTCCCACCACCACCGCTGACTGCCCCACCTTCACGCTGGGCTGATAAGCAGAGCAATTGAATCCCCTGTCCCGTCACCTTGCGGTGACGGGATTTTTTATCTGATTCAAACAAGAAATGGTAGAAATGAATCAGCTTGTATGCTATAATAGTGTATCTGATTTCATTGGCAGTCGATCCGTACCGAAAAGCAGCTTCCTTTTCTCTGCACGATGGTGCGAATCGGCGGAAAGAAAAGAGACAATTTATACATAGGGGGCGGTCAATTTGGCAAAACAGTATGTGGACATGAATACGCCCGTCATTGAAATGCGCAACATCGTCAAGCGCTTCGGCGATTTTGTCGCCAATGACGGCATCAACCTCACCGTCCACAAAGGCGAGATCCACGCGATCCTGGGCGAAAACGGCGCAGGCAAGTCGACACTGATGAACCAGCTCTACGGCCTGCTCAAGCCCACCTCCGGCGACATTCTGGTTAACGGCAAAAAGATCGAGATGAACAACCCCCGTGACGCGATCGACGCGGGCATCGGCATGGTGCATCAGCACTTCATGCTGGTCCAGCCCTTCACTGTCACGGAGAACATCGTCCTCGGCACCGAGCCGACCAGGGGCGTCAAGCTCGACATGGCCACCGCACGCAAAAACGTGGTGGAGATCTCCGAGCGCTACGGCCTGTCCATCGACCCTGACGCGAAGATTGAGGATATCTCCGTCGGCATGCAGCAGCGTGTGGAGATTCTGAAAGCCCTTTACCGCGGCGCCGACATCCTCATTCTCGACGAGCCCACCTCCTCCCTCACCCCGCAGGAGATCACCGAGCTCATCGCCATCATGCACAATCTTGTCAAGGATGGCAAGAGCATTATCATCATCACCCACAAGCTCAAGGAGATCAAGGAATCCGCCGACTTCTGCACCATCATCCGCATGGGCAAGTACATCGACACCGTCGATGTGGAGAAGGTGGACGAAAACGATCTGGCCTCCATGATGGTCGGCCGCAAGGTCACCTTCAAGGTGGACAAGCCCGAACAGGCCCCCGGCGACGTGGTACTGGATGTCAAAGATCTGCACTGTCTGGACTACCGCGGCATCGAGATCGTCAAGGGTCTGAACCTCCAGGTGCGCCGTGGTGAGATCGTCGGCATCGCCGGCATCGACGGCAACGGCCAGACCGAGCTTGTCGAAGTCATCACGGGCCTGCGCAAGGGAACGAAGGGCCAGGTGCTGGTAAACGGGACGGACGTGTTCAACAAACCCCCCGCCTTTGGCTTCCAGCACGGCGTGTCCTCCATCCCCGCCGACCGTCAGAAGCACGGCCTGGTGCTGGACTTCTCCATCGAGGATAACCTCATTCTCCAGAATTATGAAAAGCACCCCTTCTCCGAGGGCAATGTTCTGAAACGCGATTCCATCTTTGCCCACGCAACCCAGTCCATTGAGAAATATGACATCCGCCCCGCGAACAGCGAAAAGCGCCCGGCAGGCACGCTCTCCGGCGGCAACCAGCAGAAGGTCATCATCGCCCGTGAGGTACAGAATGACAAGGATCTGCTTATCGCCGTCAACCCCACCCGTGGTCTGGACGTCGGCGCGATCGAGTATGTACACAAGTACATCGTCGACCAGCGCAACAAGGGCAAGGCCGTGCTGCTGGTGAGCTTTGAGCTTGATGAGATCATGAGTCTTTCGGATATTATCGACGTCATCTTCGACGGTCAGATCGTTGCATCCATCCCCGGCAAGGAGGCCAACGAGAACGATCTCGGCCTGATGATGGCAGGAGGAGGGAAAAAGAAATGACGAAGAAAAAAGGCTTTCTCGATGTGATTTCAGAAAACCGTTTTATCCACATCCTGCTTTCCATTCTGCTGGGCTTCCTTGTCGGTGCGGTGTTCCTTGTGATCATGAATCTTTCCGTGAGCGCCGCATACGGAAGGCTCATCAACAGCGTGACCAGTCTCAAGGGCTTCTCCTACGTAGTTGTCTATTCGGTTCCCTATATCGTCGTTGGTCTGTCCGTTGCCTTCTCCTTCAAAACCGGCGTGTTCAACATCGGCGCCGAGGGTCAGTTTGTGGTCGGCTCCATGGCGGCGGTGTGCACCGGCATCCTTGCGGGTAATCTCCCCAAGCCCGTGCTCATTCCCCTGTGCTTTCTCGCCGCCATGGCGGCAGGCGCCCTCTGGGGCATCATCGTCGGCGTGCTCAAGACCAAATGGGGCATCAACGAAGTGCTGTCCATGATCATGTTCAACTGGATCGCCTTTTATCTCTCCAACTTCATTGCCGGCATTCCCGCCATCAAAAACGACGGTTCTGCCGAAGCCACCAAGAACATTGCCGACAACGCGAGCCTTCTTTTCTCCAAGGAGTTCATCAAGAGCGCCGGGCTCGCCCCGACGGCAAACTGGGGCTTCATCATCGCGATCATCGCGACGCTGCTCGTCTGGTTCATCATTGAAAAGACCACCTTGGGCTTTGAACTCAAGGCGGTCGGCTCCAACAAATTCGCAGCGGAGTACGGCGGTATCAACGTCAATCGCTCCATCCTTACGGCGCTGGCCATCTCCGGCGCTCTTGCCGGACTTGCGGGCGCGCTGCAGGTCATGGGCATGGGCAAGCGTATCTCCATCTTTACGAGTCAGGAGGGCTTCGGCTTTGCGGGCATCGTCGTGGCGTTGATCGGCTGCTCCAATCCCTTCGGCGTTTTCATTGCCGGTCTCTTTTACGGTGCCCTGATGTACGGCGGCAGCAAGCTCAACCTTGAGGGTGTGCCGACACAGCTTATCAACGTCATCGTCGGCACGGTCGTATTCTTCATTGCCATCTCTGTGATCTTTGAGAACCTGAAGCGCTTTAAGAAGGCCCCTAAATCAGGCGCATCAGCCGCTGGAAAGGAGGCAGGGAAATGACTAATTTCATTAACACTCTGGGGATCATCCTTTTTGCCACGCTGGCCTACTCCACGCCGCTGCTGTACGGCGCGCTCGGCTCCTGCTTTTCGGAGGTCTCGGGCGTGGTCAACATCGGCATCGAGGGCATGATGACCGCAGGCGCCTTTACCGGCACCGTCATCGCCTATTTTACCGGCAACCCCTGGATCGGTTTTCTCTGCGGCGGTCTCGCGGGCGCGTTCTTCGGCATGCTCCACGCCATCGCCACCGTCAATCTCGGCGCGGACCAGACCATTGCCGGCACCGCCATCAACATGCTCGGCCCCGGCATTGTGATCATGCTCGCCAAGGTCATGTTCAACTCCACCGACACCATCCCCCTGTCTGCCACCCAGAAAATGCCCAAGCTGTTTTCCGGTCTGTTTGACACCGCGACGGCCTTCGGGCGTTTCATGGACAACGTCTTCGCCACCTATGCCTCTACCTATCTGGTGTTTATCGCGGTTTTGATCGTGTGGTTCGTATTCTACAAGACCCGCTTCGGTCTGCGCCTTCGCGCCTGCGGTGAGCATCCCCAGGCCTGTGAGACTCTGGGCATCAACGTCATTGCCATGCGCTTTGCCTGCGTGTGCATCTCGGGCTTTCTGGCGGGCCTCGGCGGTGCCTGCGTCACCATGACGCTCTCCACCCAGTTTAAGCCCATCTCCATCGTCGGCCAGGGCTTTATCGCCATCGCGGCGGTCATCTTCGGCAAGTTCCGCCCCCAGGGCGCGCTGCTGGGCTGCCTGCTGTTCGGCTTCTGCTCCGGCCTCAAGGTGGTGCTGGGCGGCTCGTCCGGCGTAAACATGCACCTGATTTCCATGATCCCCTATGTGGTCACGGTCATCGTGCTGGTGCTGTTCGTGGGCAAGTCCCGCGTCCCCGCCGCCAACGGCAAGCCCTACATCAAGGCAAAGTAAGTTCTGTCCATATGCAGGAGCAAAGGATATGGAACTTCCATATCCTTTGTTTCGCGTCAATCAACACTGTTACAGGAGTATACTATGAATCAGTATCTTGACATTTCCCCCGAAGTAAAAGCCGCCCTGGACGCTGGTAAGCCCGTCGTCGCACTGGAGAGCACCATTATCTCCCACGGCATGCCCTATCCCAAGAACGTGGAGACCGCGCTTTTGGTTGAGCAGACCATCCGCGACAACGGTGCGACTCCCGCCACCATCGCCGTCATTGGCGGCAGGCTCAAGGCAGGCCTTACCCATGAGGAAATCGAATACCTCGGCAAGACCGGCCGCGGCGTTGCCAAGGCCAGTCGCCGTGATCTGCCTGCGCTGGTCGCGAGAAAGGCAGACGGCGCCACTACCGTCACCACCACCATGATCATCGCCCACATGGCGGGCATCAAAATCTTCGCCACCGGCGGCATCGGCGGTGTGCACCGCGGCGCGGAGACCACCATGGACATCTCCGCAGACCTGGAAGAGCTTGCGCAGACCCCCGTCATGGTCGTGTGCGCGGGTGCCAAGTCCATCCTCGACCTCGGCCTCACGCTCGAGTACCTCGAGACCAAGGGCGTACCCGTGATCGGCTACGGCACCGATGAGCTGCCCGCCTTCTACACCCGCAAGTCCGGCTTCGGCGTGGACTACCGCGTGGACTCCCCCGAGGAGCTGGCCGCTATGTTCCGCGCCCAGCGCGGTCTCGGCTACAAGGGCGGCATGCTGGTCACGAACCCCATCCCCGAGGAATACGCCATGGACAAGACCATTATCGACGCCGCCATCGAGCAGGCGCTTTCGGAGGCCAAGGCCCAGGGCATCCACGGCAAGGAGACCACTCCCTTCTTACTTGCAAAGGTCGTGGAGCTCACCGGCGGCGACAGCCTCGAATCCAACATCAAGCTGGTGCTCAACAACGCCAGGGTCGCTGCGCAGACGGCAAAGCTGCTGGGCGAATAATTACCAATTCTGGATCTTTTTTATGGAAAACAACGTCCTGGTCTCGATCTGCTGTCTGACCTATAACCATGAGGATTATCTCCGCGACACGCTGGAGGGCTTCCTCATGCAGAAGGTCAACTTCCCCATCGAGATTCTCATCAATGACGATGCCTCCACCGATAAAACGGCGGAGATCGTGCGTGAATATGAAACCAGGTACCCCGACCTGATCCGTGCCTTTTACCAGCCGGTGAACCTCTATTCCCAGGGCAAGGATCTGTGTCTGGAGGTGCTCTACCCCCAGGCGCGCGGCAAGTATATTGCCCTGTGCGAAGGGGACGACTACTGGACGGAACCCACGAAGCTCCAGCGCCAGGTGGACTTTCTGGAAGCCCACCCGGAATACTCCGCCTGTGTGCACAACACCATGCTGCACTACTGCAGCGGCAACGGGAAGGACAAGCCGCTTCTGAACCACACGGAAGACTGTGACGTCCGCTTTGAGGATATCTGCAACGGCATGTCCTTCTCCTTCCACACAAGCTCCATCGTCGCCAAAAAATCCATCATCGCAAACCCGCAGGACTTTTTCTATGTGGGCCTGAGCTACGGCTTCGGCGACCACCCGGACGCTCTGTGGATGTACGTAAACGGCCCGATCCGCTGTCTCAAGGAGTGCATGTCGGTCTACCGCATCCACTCCGGCAGCGCCTCCTGGAGCGCGGCGGTGGACGGGCAGTACGACAAGCTCAGAGAGTTTATCATCGGCAAGGTGGAACTGCTGCGCGCCTTCCGCCCCTGGGCCCCCAAGGATCAGCTTGACGTGGTGGATCGGGCGATCTTAGAGAAAGAGTTCGAGCTCATGTACATTGAAGGGCGGGACGCCGACCAGCGCAAGCCGCCCTATGATGAGATTCTCGCTTCCAAGCCCTTCTCCTACCGCTTCAAAAACAGACTCAAATGCCTGTTCCCGGGTGTGCAGCGGCACTACCGCAAAATGCGCGGCTACGCCTCCACGAAATACGGCGAGCTGCCGGTTCTGCCGCTTTCTCTTGCAAATTTGCAGAGGCTAACGTATAATGATGATTTTGAGGGGACCACTGTCTGTGACGAGTGCCTGGTGTCCATTCTCTGCACAGCCTACAACCACGAGGCGTTCCTGCGTGACGCCCTCGACGGCTTTGTAAACCAGCGCACCCGCTTCCGTTTTGAGGTACTGGTCAACGATGACGTGTCCACCGACTCCACCCGCGACATCATCCGCGAGTACGCCGGGAAGTACCCCGACATTATTCGTCCTTTCTATCAGGAAAAGAACCTCTATTCCCAGAAAATCGACGTCTATCACACAGTTTTCTATCCCAACGCGCACGGCAAATATGTGGCCTTCTGCGAGGGGGACGACTATTGGACCGATCCCACCAAGCTGCAGCGGCAGGTGGACTGGCTGGAAGCTCACCCGGAGTATGCCGCCTGCGTGCACAACACCGTCCTGCACTACTGTGAGGACGGGCGCAACGAACTGCTGCTCGACCGCTACGAGGGCAGTGTTGACTTTGCGCACATCGTCCCCGGCATGTCCGGGGCTTACCATACCAGCTCCCTGGTCGCAAGACGTGAGATTTTATCCCATGCGCCGGACTTTTACGAAGTCGCCTGCAAATATGACTTCGGCGACTATCCCGACGCCCTATGGCTGCGCTTAAACGGCAAGATCCACTTCATTGACCGCTGTATGTCCGTCTACCGCATCAACTCCAACGCAAGCGCCTGGAGCGCGGGCGTGGCCGGGCAGTACGGAAAGCTCCGGCAGTTCATCGTCGGCAAGGTGGAGATGCTGCGCGCCTTCCGCCCCCACGCCCCCGAGGAGGCTCTGCCCCTTGTGGACCGCACGATTTTGGAGCGTGAATTTGAGCTCATGTACATCGAGGGCCGTGACCGTGAGCAGCGAAAGCCGCCCTATGACCGCCTCCTGCGGGCCATGCCTCTGGGCTACCGCTTCAAAAACTGGATCAAGTGCAGCTTCCCCGGCATCCAGCGGCGCTACCGCAAAATGCGTGGATACGAAAATTAACCTGAACATTCGGAGAGCTCTCTCTTATGGATAAAAAGCAATCCGTCATTACCAATTTCATATGGCGGCTGCTCGAGCGCGGCGGCACCTACGTTGTAAACTTTGTGGTGTCTGTCGTCCTTGCAAGGTTGATTGCCCCGGAGCTCTACGGCAGCATCGCGCTGGTCACGGCCATTACTTCCATTCTGCAGGTGTTCGTGGACAGCGGCATGGCAAACTCCCTCATCCAGAAGAAGGATACAGATGATCTGGATTATTCCTCTGTTTTCTACTTTAACCTCGTCTTCTGCCTGGTGCTGTATCTGGGTCTTTTCCTTGCAGCGCCGCTGATCGGCCGCATCTATCACGACGCGTCTCTGGTGCCGGTGGTGCGGGTGCTGGGCCTGACCATTGTGGTCTCCGGCGTCAAGAACGTGCAGCAGGCCTATGTGGCCAAGACCATGCAGTTTCGACGATTCTTCTTTGCCACCCTGGGCGGGACGATCTTTTCCGCCGTGGTGGGCATCACGCTTGCCTACCTCGGCTATGGTGTTTGGGCGCTGGTATTTCAGCAGCTCTTGAACGTCACGGTCAACACGGCGATCCTCTGGCTCACGGTGGGTTGGAAGCCCAAGCGCATGTTCTCCTGGCAGCGCCTCGGCGGACTCATCTCCTACGGCTGGAAGCTGCTGATTTCCCAGCTTCTGGACACGGCCTATTTAAAGCTCTATCAGTTTATCATCGGCCTGCGCTACTCCACGGCTGACCTCGCCTACTATAACCGCGCCGACCAGTTCCCCAATCTCATCATGGAGAACGTCAACGCCTCCCTCGACAGCGTGCTGCTGCCGGTTCTGTCCTCCGAGCAGGACGACAAGACCCGCGTGCGGGAGATGACGCGCCGTGCCATCCGGGTCAGCACCTATGTGCTCATGCCGCTGATGGCAGGGCTGGCTGTGTGCGCGGAACCCCTGGTGCGCCTGCTGCTGACGGAAAAGTGGCTGTCCTCGGTGCCCTACATGCAGCTATTTTGCCTGTACTATGCCTTTTGGCCCCTGCACACGGCAAACCTCAATGCCATTAAGGCCACCGGCCACAGCGGCATCTTCCTGTATCTCGAGATCATCAAGAAGGTGCTGGAGACTGCCGTGCTGCTCGTCACCATGCGCTATGGTGTCATGGCGATCATGATGGGCCTGCTCTTCAACGGCTTTGCATCCGTTGCCATCAACGCCTGGCCGAACAGGAAGCTGCTGGACTACTCGATCCCACAGCAGTTAAAGGACACCTTCCCGGCGCTTTCCCTGTCCCTTTTGATGGGCGCGGCGATTCTGCCCGTGACCTGGGCGGGACTGCCCGATCTCATCAAACTCATCATCATGATCCCGGCGGGTGTGACTGTCTATGTCGGCGGGTCTGTGCTCTTCAAGCTTGACAGCTTCCGCTACATTTGGGAAATTGTATTGAAAATACTCCACCGCGGAAAGGAAAAGACCGCATGAACGATAAACAGAAAAAGCTGCTGCTGCTCGGCGGTTCAAACTATCTGCGTCCGGTGATCCGGGAGGCGCACGCGCTGGGGATCTATACGATCACCTGCGACTATCTGCCCGACAACGCCGCCCACAAGCTCAGTGACCAATATCTCAACATCAGCATCCTCGACAAGGACGCTGTTCTGGAAGCGGCACGTGAGCTTCAGATCGACGGCGTGATGAGCTTTGCCTGTGACCCCGGCGTTGTGACTGCCGCTTACGTTGCCGAAAAGCTGGGCCTTCCTTCCCCCGGCTCCTACGAATCCACCTGCATTCTCCAGGACAAGGGGCGTTTTCGCGCTTTCCTGCGGGATAATGGCTTTACCGTCCCCTGGGCACACCGCTATACCGACAAGCAGTCTGCGCTCGCTGCAGCGAAAAACTTCACCTGGCCCTGCATTGTCAAGCCTGTGGACTGCGCCGGCAGCAAGGGCGTCAGGCGTGTCGACAGTTCTTTCGATCTGGAATCAGCCATTGACTATGCCCTCGAATTCTCCCACGGCGGTGCCTTCATTATCGAGCAGTTCATCCGGCAGAAAGGCTATTCCTCCGATACGGACTGCTTTGTAAAGGACGGGCAGCTTGTCTACTGTTCCTTTGACGAGCAGCACTTTGACCGGGAAGCGGAGAACCCCTATACCCCAGCGGCCTATGCCTGGCCGTCCAGTATGCCGGATGAGATCCAGGCAGAGCTCAAGTCTGAGCTGCAAAGACTTATGACGCTGCTGGGCATCAAAACAGGCGTTTTCAACATTGAGACCCGGCAGGGTACCGACGGCAGAGCCTATATCATGGAGTGCACTCCCCGCGGCGGCGGCAACCGCCTGTGCGAGGTACTGGAAATGGCGAGCGGCGTGAAGCTTGTGCAGAATGCCGTGCGCGCCTCGGTGGGCCTGCCCGTGGACGATATGGCCGACCCCGTTTACGAGGGCCACTGGGCGGAGATCATTCTGCACAGCGGCAAGGACGGGGCCTTTTCCGCGCTGCGTATCTCTCCCGCACTTCAGGACGCGGTGAAGGAAATCGATCTCTGGGTAAAGCCCGGCGATCCGGTGGAGCGCTTTTCCGGCGCCAACAAGGCCATCGGCACGCTTGTGATGAACTTCCCCGACCGCGAGACCTTAGATCAGTATATGTCCGATGATTCCTGGTATCAGGTCATTGTCAACGTATAAATATTTTGTCAATTGTGAATAGATCCGGCAATTTCAGGTCTTATTAAAAGTATATTTGAGGGGGCTTCGCTTCTTCAAATACCCCCTGAGCCGGGCTATGCGAGGCCTCGCGCCGATCAAACGCGGCATATCACGCATTGCCGCGTGCGATAAGCGCGAGTTACTCAATTGCGAATCGTATTCGCAATTGACTATAAGAACGGAGAAATAATTGCAAATGAAGAAACTCTTAATGCTCGGCACCAGCTACGGCACCCTGCTCATGCTGGACTACGCGAAAAAGCAGGGCGTGTACACCATCGTCACCGACTATCTGGAGCCCGAGCACTCTCCCGGCAAATTGGCCGCGGATGAATACTGGATGATCAATACCGGCGATCTCGACGCGCTGGAAGCAAAATGCCGTGAGGAAAACGTGAACGCCGTTGTCTGCGGCATCAGTGAGTTCAACCTGGAAATGTGCATGGCGCTGTGTGAGCGTCTGGGCCTGCCCTGCTACTGCACGCCGGAGGCTTGGCACTACTCCCGCGACAAGGTGGATTACAAGGCTTTGGCAACGAAGCTCGGCGCGCCGCTGGCCACCGACTATTTTCTCTCCGATCCCCCCACCCGCGAGGAACTGGATCAAGTGAAATATCCCGTGGTGGTCAAGCCCATTGACTTAAGCTGCAACCGCGGCATCAGCTATGCCCATGACGAGGCCGAAATGCTGGCTGCCTGCGACTATGCCCGCTCCATGTCGAAAAGCCGCAAGCTCGTGGTGGAGCGCATGCTGCACGGCGAGGAATGGTACGGCACCTATGCGCTGGCTGACGGCAAGGTGAGCCTGCTGGGCCTGTGCGGCATGTACGCCCAGCCGGGCTTCCCCAAGTTCTGCTACTCCATCACCTCCACCCTCTCAAACCATGTGGAGGACTTCTGCCGGGACATCAATCCCGCCATCGAAAAGGTCCTTCAGGGCGTGGGCTGCAGGGAGGGCTACGCCTGGACCCAGGCCATGCTGGATGAGGACGGGCACTTCTACATCATCGAGATGGGCTACCGCCTCGACGGCGACATGATGTTCGTCCCCTTCAAGGATCTGCTTGGCTTTGACACCATCGCCTGGATCGTGGACTATGCCCTCGGCAAAAAGAACGATCCCGCCCTGCTGCCCAAATCCCAGGAGAAGGCCTTTACACGCTGCGCCACCAGCTACATGCTCTGGACTGACGAAAAGGGCGGTACCATTGCCTCCATCGAGGGTCTGGACGAAGTCGCCTCCTGGCCCGGCGTGACGGTGGATTCCCTCGCCTGTGTGGGCGACCCGATCCGTCCCTACGGCCCTCTCGGCTGCATTCTCTTCACCACCGACGACGCCGAAGAGATGTTCAAACTGATCGCGCGCATCAATGACACTGTACGCATCAAAAACACCGACGGCGACGATGTGCTCATCTACTACGATGACTTTGATTACCTGCGCCGTGTTTACCAGGAAGGCCTTGACGGCAAATAACGACGGAAAGAAGGTTCCATTCCATGTCTGAGCTCATCAATGTTACCCGCTCCGCGCTCCCGCCCTTTGAGGAATACTGCGCGGAGATCCGTGATATCTGGGACAGCCACTGGCTGACCAATATGGGGGAAAAGCACCAGGCTCTGGAAAAGGCACTGCAGGAATATTTGGGCGTACGGAACGTGAGTCTGCTCACCAACGGCCATCTGGCATTGGAAAACATTATCGAGACCTATGACCTGCACGGGGAGATCATCACCTCCCCCTTCACTTTTGCCTCCACCACCCATGCCATCGTGCGCTGCGGCTGCACGCCGGTCTTCTGCGACATTGACCCCGTAAGTTACACCATCGATCCAAATAAAATCGAAGCCCTCATCACGGACAAGACCGTCGCCATCCTGCCCATCCATGTCTACGGCAATCTCTGCGACACGGACGCCCTCGAGCGCATCGCGAAAAAACACGGTCTCAAGCTCATCTATGACGCGGCCCACAGCTTCGGTGTGAGCAAAAACGGCGTCAGCTCCGCCTGCTTCGGGGACGTCTCCATGTTCTCCTTCCACGCCACGAAGGTCTTTCATACCATTGAGGGCGGCGCCCTGTGCTACAACGACGACAGCCTTCGCCAGCGCATCAGCGATCTCAAAAACTTCGGCATCCACGGGCCGGAGGAAGTCCCCTTTATCGGCGGCAACGCAAAAATGAACGAGTTCTGCGCTGCCATGGGGCTTTGCGAGCTGCGGCATCTGGGTGCCTGGATCGAGGCGCGCCGGGGCGTCGTAGAGCATTACCGCGCCCGTCTCGGCGGCGTCAAGGGGCTCAGGCTCAACGCACCGCAGAAAGGTGTGGAGTCAAACTACGCTTACTTCCCTGTTGTGTTTGACGGCTACAAGTATGGCCGGGACGAGGTGTTTGACCGCCTCGGCGCGCAGAACATCGTGGCCCGCAAATACTTCTACCCCATCACCAATTCCTTCGATTGCTACAAGGGTCGCCCGGGCTTTGACCCTGATGCGACCCCCATCGCCAAGTACATGGCCGAGCGTGTGCTGACCCTGCCGCTGTATCCCGATCTGGCAGCCAGGGACGTGGACAGAATCTGCGATATCATTCTGGGATAAAAAATTGGAGGGTGCCCGCTATGTTAAGAAAGTGGAAATTGATCGCGCCTCTGGCTCTCACCGCCGCAGGCGCACTGGCCTCGGGAATCACCATTCTGATGCAGAAGCTGCCAAAGGAGGCAGCGCCTGTGTCCGACAGCACCCCCGCCGCCAAAGCCGCAAATCTCAAAACCGGCAGCTACAGCTTCATCTCCGGCTTCAAGGACGCCGAGACTGTGGAGCTGAGCATGGACTATGACCAGGAGAAGTTCAGCTTTGCCATTGTCGAGGACGAGTTTCTGAACTACTCCAGCGACTCGCATGTCGCTATCGTCTACGGCGAAGAATTCAATCTGCAGCTTGAGTACGCGGGCTACTACGGCGGTGAGGACTTTGCCGCCCACAGCGCCGCGCTCAAAGAAAAGTACCAGACCCGCGGCGAGATCGCGTGCGGTGCGCTCTCCGGCCTTTGGGTGCTGGACGGCGACAACATTGCCATGCACTTCCCCATTCCGGACGACAAGCACAGCTATCTGCTGGTCACCGTGCAGAAGACGCCCGACTACGACGACGAGATCACGACGCTTCCCGATTACGCGCCGCTCAAGGCTCTGCTGAGCACCGTGCGCTTTGCGAGGAGCTGACGTATTCCCGCAATTCAAAACAGGAGAGCACCGGGCGGTGTCTCTCCTGTTTTTTCACACTGTGCGCCATGCCGCACAGCCGTTTTTCTGCCCGGACGTGCTTGCGAAAAACACCTTGTTTTTCATACAGGCTTTCTGTATAATTAACAAAAGGAAAAGACGGGATCCTGTATATATAGGGAGACAGCTATGGAAAAACTGAGAAGAATCTTCACAGGCGGTATTCGAAACAAGATATTCAGCATGCTGCTGGTCACAGTCATCCTGACGATCGCAGCCTATACCGCAGTGTTCTTTTACCAGTCAAACAGAGTGGAGCAATTGGTGAATGACACCTACGAGGCCCAGCAGCAGATCTATCTCGAAAACGGTCTGGAGGATCAGTACGAAAGCTTCCGGAGTGACGCCGTCGCCGCCTTTCGCAGAGAGATGTTCCACGCCCGCAACATTTTGATTCTTGTGGTGGTCCTGATCGTGGCGGCGGGGCTTGCCTCCGCCTTCTCCATCGCAGGCCGCATCACCGATCCCCTGAACACCATCACCCGGCGTGTAGCCTCCCTGGGTGTCCGCAACAGGCAGTTCATGATGGAAGATGTATACAGGACCGGCGATGAAATCGAAGTCCTGGCGGAATCTTTTTCCAAGCAGTCTGCCAGAACCGCTCTTTACATCGAGCAGATCAAGCGGGTCACCGCCGAGAAAGAGCGTATCGGCGCGGAACTCGACATGGCAAGCCGCATCCAGGTCAGCCAGCTTCCCAGATTGTTTCCGCCCTTTCCGGACCGAAAAGAGTTCAGCCTCTATGCCAGCATGACGCCGGCCAAGGAAGTGGGCGGTGACTTTTACGATTTCTTCATGATCGACGACGACCACATGGGCTTTGTCATGGCGGACGTATCCGGCAAGGGCGTACCCGCGGCGCTGCTGATGATGGTTTCCCGAGTGCTCGTCAAGTCCGGCCTGCAGAATGGAAAAGGCCCTGCGGAGACCCTGGCAAGTGTGAACAACCAGCTTTGTGAGAGCAACGATGCAGACTTCTTCGTGACCGTGTGGTGCGCGGTGCTTGAAATCTCCACGGGGAAAGGAATCGCGGCAAACGCCGGGCATGAACACCCGGTGCTGCGCAGGGCCGGCGGCCTGTATGAACTGCAGGTTTACAGACATTCCATGCCTGTCGGCACCTTAATGGATATCCCCTTCCGGCAGCATGCGTTTCAGCTCAATCCGGGCGACAGCTTTTTCGTTTACACGGACGGGGTCGCAGAGGCAACGAATGAGCAGAAAGAGCTCTACGGCACCGAGCGCATGCTGGCGGCACTGAACAGAGAGCCGGATGCGCATCCGATGGAGATTCTTGAGAATATGACTCAGGATATCAACAGCTTTGTAGACGGGGCGGAGCAGTTCGATGATATCACGATGCTGAGCTTCCTCTATTTTGGGCCGTCGGGCAACCTATCCTGAGGGGACCGTCATAGGAGAGACGAGCATGAAAAGGTACAGAATCAGGCACGCTTTAAAAGTGATCGGCGATATTTTTATTCCGCTGCTCCCCGGCATCATCAGCGCCGGGCTGTGCGGCGGGGTCGCCTCGCTCATCTCTCAGACCGTGCCGAACTATACGGAACACAGCGTCTGGGCGTTTATCTACCAGATCCTGACGTTGATCAACAGCTCCATGATGACCTTTCTGACCGCCTGGGCAGGCTATCGCGCTGCCGGACGCTTCGGAGGAACGCCCATCCTGGGCGGTATGCTGGGCATGATCACATCCCTGGACGGTATCAACCGGATTGCCTCCATCATGGGTCTTTATAACAGCGAGGTCCCGCTGGACTCGATTCTTTGCAGCGGGAAGGGCGGGGTACTGGCCGTCATCGCGGGAGCGCTTCTGATCGCCTTTGTGGAGAAGGCAATTCGCTCCGTCATGCCCGCATCCATTGATGTGGTCTTTACGCCGCTTCTTACCATGTTTCTCTGCGTGATCCCTTATATCGTTTTCATCATGCCTCTGTTCGGCTATGCTTCCGGGGGCATTGTGTGGCTTTTCAGCAGGGCCTGTCTGTCTGAAAACGTCTTCATCCGGGCGATCTCAGGCTACTTTGCGGCGGCGGCCTTTCTGCCGCTGGTAGCCGCAGGTATGCACCACGGGCTTGTGGCGCTCTACAGTGTCCAGCTCCAGGAGCTCGGCTTTGTCACGCTTTACCCTGCTCTCGCCATGGCCGGGGCAGGCCAGGTCGGTGCGGCTCTCGCCCTCTGGAAACAGGCAAAGAAGGTGGGAAACGAAAAACTCTGCTCGGTGATTTCCGGAGCGCTGCCGGCCGGCCTTCTGGGCGTTGGGGAGCCGCTGATCTACGGGGTCACGCTGCCGCTGGGCAAACCGTTTCTCACGGCCGGGCTCGGGGCGGGCTTCGGCGGTGCCTTCATCATGGCGACCCAGGTGGCCTCCACCACCTGGGGCCCTTCCGGCCTGCTCGGTGCCTTCGTAATGACCGCCGGCCCCGGCGGCTCGGTACGTAGCGTTGCCCTGTATCTGACAGCCCTGATCATCAGTTATATCGGCGGTTATCTGATTACGAAGAGCCTGTACCGTGAAGAAGATCTTTCCTATAACCCGGTCCTTCCGGATAAACAGACCGCGGCCTTGCGTTCCGCCTCCTTCAAGCGTATGAGCAGAGAGAAATCCAGGAGGATCGAGGCTGGGGAGGTATTGCTGTCAGACACCAGACACTACCGGGCAAAGCTTCCGCTCACGGCCCCCGTGAGTGGGGAAACCGTGCCGATGAAGCAGATCCCCGATGTGATGTTTTCTTCGGGCGTGATCGGCAATTGTATCGGCATCATGCCGGACAGCGGGCACATTCTTGCCCCCTGTGACGGCGTTGTACTTGAAATTGCAGACACCAACCACGCTCTGACCTTCCGGGCCGCAGACGGTATGGAGATCCTGCTGCTGATCGGTCTGGACACCTTTACGCTCGGCGGCAAGGGGCTTTGCCCGCTGGTTAAAGAGGGTGAAACCGTTACCCGAGGGCAGGCGGTGATGGAGGCCGAGCTTGACCGAATCAGGGAGGCCGGGCTGTCCCCGATCATTATCACGGTCCTGTGCGACTGAACGGGCGACACCGTCCCGGACAAAACACCGCTGCGTGTGCAGCGGTGTTTTTTGCAAAATCCCGCCATCTTGTCCGCTTATCGCCGCAAGCCGGTATTGTCCGGCAGTCATTTTCCCGTAATCGTTTAGTCCAAAAGCTTTGAAAATACTTGCTTTATGTCTTCATTAAGATTATAATTATAAGATAAATATGAGTTTCCAACGAGTAAAAATAAATTCTCGCGGTAGGTTATGTGCCTTGGATTCTGCGCAGTCTTCGCTGCTGCGGAAAGAGAAAAGAGGATCATTTTGAACAACGACGTTTTGTTTGCGTTCAGCGTTTTTCAACTGACATTTTTGATGCTGGACCTTTTTATTCTGACAAAGACAGACCGCAATATCGCCAGGAAGGGCGAGTATACGTGGTTCTGTATCCTGATATGCACGCATATGGTATATCTGCTGCTCAACAACCTCTGGACGCTTGCCGAGTATGATCTGCTTGAGCTTCCGAAAGACGCAATGCTGCTCATCTGCACCGTCAGCCTCTGGACGGTGACGAACTGCGCGTCCTCCTTCTTTTTCTTTGTGGTCGAAAAGCTGCAGCTGAAGCATTTGCAGACCGGTGCAGGCCGCTGGCTGCGTTGGCTGCCTGCGGCATTCTGCACGCTGATAATCTTTACGACTCCGTTGACAGGGCTGGTGTTCTTTCTCGATGAACAGGGGTATTTTATTCACGGGTCGATGTATATGCCGATGCTGATTTCTGCCAGCCTCTATCTGCTGGCCGTGGCGGCAGTAGCTGTTTTCAACATTTTCCGCAAAAGCACGCGCTTTTTGCGCAGGGCCAACGCCACATTGCTTCTGTCCGTGCTGATCATCATTGTCTTTATCGTGGCAGACGGCTTCATGAAAAAGGCATCTATCCTTCCCGCTGCCATCTTTGCCGTCATTGTCGGGATCTTCATTATCATGCAGGAAGCCAACATCAATTCCGACGCGCTGACCGGCATGAATAACCGCCGCAAGGCGGAAGACTACCTGACCGACAGAATAAAGAACGTCTCGGAGAAGAAGATCCTGTACTTGTACATGGGCGATCTGAACAATTTCAAAAAGATCAACGATACATACGGCCATGCCGTCGGAGATGAGGCCCTCATTCTCTGCAGCCAGGCTTTGAAACGCACGATCGGCCAGTACGGCGGCTTCGCGGCGCGCTACGGCGGCGATGAGTTTCTGCTGTCATGGCAGCCGGATAAGGACAAGGACTCCGATCCCGAAGCGCTCACCCGGGATGTGAACGCTATCCTGCAGGAGCTTTCAAAAGAAAAGCCCTATCAGCTTGTGATGACCATGGGCTATGCCTGTTGTACGGACCCGAAGGAGTCACTGATCTACTACATCCGGAAGGCGGACAGCATGCTCTACCAACGCAAGCGTGCTACCGGCGTCGGCCGCTGACCCTCTGCATCCTAACATGAAAAGATACCTATCCGAAAGGACGGGTATCTTTTTCTATACGGCGTTCTGTTTCTTATACCCATTTTCATGAGGAAACAGGCAACGACTCATCGTCATGATAAAAGGAGGTTCGAATCGATTTGGGGATTTCCTGAAAGCGGACGCCGTCAAAACGAAGACATAATACTATTTCTTGATCAAAATCTTTAATCAAGAAAGCCGCAGTTTCTGAGGTTCTAGTATAAACATGATTTTGAAAGTCGAGTTGAACGAAAGTCGAATTCTTCGTAAATCAGTAAAATTCAACTTGCTTTCAAAAAGCAGAAAACCGCCCGATTCGTAAAGAATCAAGCGGTTTTAGTGGTACGGGTGTTCATAACGGGCTCAAATCCGCACCAAAAACCAAATCGGAGGATTCACAGGAATCCTCCGATTTGGAAAGGAAAAACAACACCATCGGTCGACCGGACGCTGCCTCGCGGCGGCTGGTGACCTTATGGTGTTGTTTTGACGTGTCTTGTGCGCCCGAAAAAGATATCTCACTCGCAGGAATCTGCCGCCTCGAAATAAAGCTTGTATTCCGGAGACAGCTTCAATTCTTTCCATGTATCTTCCAACGTGCCAAACAGAGAGCTTCCCTGCCAGCCCGCCGAGGGTTCCCATATTGCAGGAACCGGGTTTTTCCCCCGAGAGACATACATCCACTCTTCCTCTGTGAAGGGGTGAAGTTCTTCGTAAACAAACCTGAAATAACCCTTGTCGCTTTTCAGCAAAACAAAGCGCTTCGTCTTGTCCGGGGTATAGAGAACGTCGACCAACTCATCCCCAAAACAGTTGAGCTGCTTATTATACATCACGGATACCGCCTCACTCCATGATGGCAGCGGGGGAGGCGCAGGTATTTTCTTCTTCTCTTTTGAAAGGAAGGATAAAAGGTTCATTTTTCTGCCTCTGATGGATATCTGTAGTTCAAATCCCTCCCACTATGGGAAGGATATCTTTTTATTTCCAAGCAAATCAGCCGGCGAAAAAGCTTGTAACGCCTTGATAAACCTGAAAAATCCGCCCGGAACTCTTTTCCGGGCGGATTTAGTGGTTGCGGGGGAAGGATTCGAACCAACGACCTCCGGGTTATGAGCTGTGGTGGTAGAATTTGTAAGCCCGTTTTGCCTCCGCTTGTCCCTCTTCCGTCCGGCTTTCCCGGAGCGTTCGGAACCTGTGTCCTCTCCGGAACTCTCCGCACGTTTCCGCGTTTGGGTCACGGTTTGGGTCAGGCAGGTGCTGGTAAAAAACTATGGTTATTCTATCAAAGACAAAATATACGGTGTTAAGAAAGGAATAAAACTGTACTAAATAGTTTATGTATTACATAAGAGTCGGCTGTTAACCATAATTAATTGTCTTGCAGAATACAGTTCTAGATATGCCGTTCACACCAATGGAACTCATATGTCTATGATCATCAATTTCCTCAGATTATTTACTGTAAAGCTTTATACTTTTGACTTAACGGAAAACCACTTTCAGCGTCATATCAATATGATAGTGGAAAGTGTGAAATCTAATGGTTTTCCGAAATATACTATTTGGTTTTGGATTTTTATAGATGTCATATGAAAATGTATTAGTGCAAAATCTTAACTCTTCTGATTAGCAGTTAATTTTTGCATCTATGCATATCCTGCTTTCAATAGGAAGCAGTTGGTAACCTCTTTTTTCTGCGATACCTTGATCGACTAAACCTTCAAACGATCTATATGCTGCTTCATATTTTTCGCATATTTCTATATCAGATGTGGTTGGTGTTCTCTCTGCCAATGTCTTACTGAGTTCTTCAAATACTGACATTATAAATACCTCCTTGTTTGCATAAAATGCCGAATGCTATATTTTTGAATGTAGTCGATCATCAATTCGTGATACTGAGATAATGTAGTATAAACAGCTGGCATGTCTTCCAACTTATCAATTTGTAGCTTTAGCCGTTTTAATTCCTCACGACTTATAGGTCTTCCATGTGATTTCCACTCTTTATTATCACTCAAATTCTGAGCAATCTCATATGCTCTTAGCCGCTTCTGATCTTCAGTCACAGCTTCCCCGTTGGATTTGTGATTTCGCCATTCCTTAAACTTATATTTAGGTAACCACTCAACCAACAGATCAACGGCTAAATCTCTTGCCTGTTCGTATGCACGCAATTCCGCAAGATCAAAGTCTTTCAAGATGATAAACTCAGCGTTGGTTAATTCATTCTTCTTTGCTTTCTCAATTAGTTCGTTAATTTTATCTAGATAGCCTAGAGCTGCAACAAATTTCCCATCTTTGTTCCTAACCTGCGGATCGATTGGACCGAGGACACTATAATAGTCCATATAAATCTTATCACCACTACATACCATTACTGTGCCTGCGCTATATGCATAGTCTGGTACGATAAAATTCACTTGGGTGTAAAAATTGCGAAATATATTCACCATTCGCTTGACTGGGCTCAAACTTCCCCCTGGAGTGGTGAGAATCACATAAAGTGCATCATGTTTATCTTCATCATGGGCAATCTCTTCAATAATCTTTTTTACATCTGCCTCAATACCATCAAATAATTCACCATAATATACAAACACATCCGCATCTAAGGTTCTTTCCAACATTGAAAAGGACATTTGTATCGCAGCATTATTTGACTCATTAATCGGGGATTTAATCATCTTTATCATACCCTTCTTCTCTATACTTATGCCTAGTATAACATAGATGTGAAATTTTGTCGAGTTTTATTGGTGCTTTTCCACATCTTACCGCTTTCTTCAAAACTTTCAACTTTATGGCAACATGATTGTATTAAATTGAAGAATTAATAGGATAACTCCCTACATAGAGTACAGGTTTTGCAAAAAGATTTACAAAAGCTGTCTTCCTCGATTATAAACATTTTGTAGATAGTTAGTGATAACTGAGAGAAATAACTCTGCATTTTCAATTTGCTCTACGACCTCTGCTTTGGAGATTAAGAAGAAATCATCATAGTCGCTGGATGTACGATATTCTGACTGAGCATGAATAATATCCGAAAGAATCGCGTCAAACACATTTGTTTTAATATATAGCCTGCGAAATTCTGTAATGATTCCTGAATGGTGCTTCCTATCGATACCGTCCAGCGCAAGCACAGCTCGCATAGCGTGAAACACCGAATAATAGGAACGATTCGCCGCTCCTCTATAGTCTTCAATTTCGAGAAGCGCTCTGGCGGCACGAAGGCATTCTCTCGCTTGATCCAATCTTGCCTTGGATAAATCCAATTCTATATCATTGTACGACATAGCGAACGCCCTCTTTCAAGACATTTTTGTAGTATGGCAACACTTGAGAGTACCGCTGAAACTCAGCCAGAGGCTTAACAGTGGCGGAAACCATAATATCGTGACGCAGACTCAGATCACTGCATATATGGGATAACTTCTTTCGATATGCAGGAAGCTCAGACGAATCAATATCTACGGTTAAGAGAATATCTATATCCGAGTCTTCATGATAGTCGCCCCGTGCATACGATCCATATAAAAACGCGTCATTAACATGCTTCCCGAATGACTGATTACATGTGCAAAAAACTTCCCCTAATATTTGCATGGCTTGATCCCGACTGCACATAGCGTACACCACCTTTCAACTGCGTTAGCGCAGAAAAAATTACCGATCGAAACAAAGAAAAAACATCTATTTCCAACATGCGCTTTTATCTGGTAATCATTATAGCATTCACAGAGAGAAAATAAAAGTATCCATTCTCACAGTTTCAGATCCTCGCTCAGATCCTCCGGAACGCCGCGGGGGCCGCGGACGGCGAAGATGCGGTACTGCTCCTTCAACACGTCAAAGGTGAAGCGTTTGGAGTCGTAGCGTTTGAGCAGGCGGATTTTCATGAGGCCTTTGATAGTCAGCCCCTCGCGCCGATGGTAATACGGGATATCCGTTTCCGTGACCCTGCACTTATAGAGGATCGCGGAAACCGGCGCGCCGACGTACATGAAAACTGTGTCGCCTTTCTTGATCCCGGCGCCCTGCTTCCAGTTGATCTCGTTGACGGAATCGAAGGCGTGGACGCTGTCGAAGTATTTGAGGTTTGAGGGAATGATCCACTCCTTCGGCGGCCGGATCGCTTTCTTCGTTTTCGCCGACGCCGTGACCTGATAGCTCTTGTCGACCAGGCCGCAGACGTCCTCCAGAGAAACCGTGCCGTCCAGCAGAATGGAAATCCAGTTCCCGCGGCTGATGTGATAACCGGGAAGATACCCTTCCTGCTGGGTCAGCAGATCAACCAGCAAGGGACTGTCCAGCTTCACGTTCAGGACGTCCACGATCTCATCCCCGGTCAAGTTGAGCTTCGCGCGGGGAACGTCCATGACAAGCCCGAACCATTTCTGATTGTCCCCATGACGAAAGACGCCGTAGCTTGGATACCGCGCCCAAAGATACTCGATCTCCGCTTTGTATTTCTTCCTGACGTATCGAATCACGTCTTCGCGTAAGCTCATTTTCATAAGATCACGATCCCGGCACCAGCGGATCGCATGCTCCCGATAGGCCACGGCCTGAAAATCAAACCAGCGCTGACGAACGCCGTACTGAATAAGCGTATCCTTTAAACGTCGAAATGCGCCGCGCCCCTGGAGCGCTCTTGCCAAAGATTGTTTTGCTTCCCCGTCTTCCAGCGAATACACGAAATCCTCCATGATGCTGTACTCAAGGATATCCCACTGGGTCGGAAGCCGAAGAAAACGGCCGGGATTCTCGTCAATCATGTCTGCCGTTTCGGTATCGTCGATACCGGTCATCAACTCGTCCGCCACGGAAACCTGCTCCATTGTTTCCAGATCGAGAAAATAGGTAAACGTGTCGGACGCCATTTCAATTCCGCTGATCACGGCCTCCAGCGGAACTCGCTTGGCAGAATAGTTTTCACTCATGATGTACTCCTCACGAATTCTTCAGCCATGCGGCGAACTCCTCTTCGCTGATCGAACCACGGTCACACTGCGTCTTTTTAAGCCGCGCCTGTTTGCTCCAGGCGGCAAACTCTTCCGTAGTCCACTTGCCAAGCCGTATCCATGCATAGCGGCGTTTGTATTCCCGGCGATAGTTCTGGAAGCTCTCTTCACTCTGCATTTTGGATTCCCAGGTCTTCGTGGAACCAACATCCTTGCAGGTACTGCCAGAGGCGGTAACGACTCGGTCACAGTATTCAGCGCTCACACGGCCGGTCATGGGGAAATACCGTTTGCAGTTTTTGCAGACGCGCCAGTTCTGCCCTCTCTCAATGTTCTCCCGAAGATAAAAGTCGATTAGATCATAAACGGTTTCGGGATACAACACCTCGGAAAAAGCCCCGTGCTCCGTTGGCTCGAATTTTGTAGCCAGAGCCTTGAAGCGGTAAAGGCTCAGCAGGTTGTTATCCAGATCCAGGTGTTCGTTTCGATAATAGGCGGCCAGCTTTTCTACAGGAGAGCGCTTGTCCTTCTTCGCAATGTCCACGTCCAGCGTCAGCTTCAGGATTTCTTTGATCTGCCTTTGACTCTCGTGGATCTCTGTGGGAATCCATGTCAGTTGTTTATGTGGAAGCAGATCGAGCACGTTCACATAGGATTTTGCTTTTGCCTTATCCAGACGCTCCCGCCAGTCCATACGAGTAAGCTCAAAAAAGAAATGCTCCTGCGAAAGCTCGTCCAGACCTTCCAGCATAGCATCCGCATACTGCTGTTCTTTCTCGCTGCAGAGCTGCCGCCAGGCGTGATCCATCCGACTGCAGATAACATCCAACCTGAGCCAATCCAGATCCAGAATACGCATCAGACTTTCCGAGAAAGGAAAGTCTTTTTTTATTTCCTCACCGTCCTCACCATAGACAAAGTACTCCCTTCCGTTGGCGATGTAGGTTTTGAACCGATAGCTCATAAACGCCCCCACGATATTAGACATAGCATAAATTTATTTTTACAATAAGTCTTGACAAGTAGACACAGTCATGTTACACTGCATCAGGTTAGAAAGTTTATAAAATGGTTTATACAGACAGTCTAACATTAGAACACGGCGCTGTCAAGTCTAACAGCGGCAATTGTCTTCGAGAAGGCAATAAAACAAAGGGGGGCGATGACAATGGACAGGTTGACAGCAAAGACGAACAAAGACTAAAAAACGGAGGTGTATGTTTAACGAAAGAATCTATCTACAAAAGCTATGATGAGTTACCGTTGTTCCTGAACGCGGACACGGTGGCAAAGACGCTGGGGATTGCAATCTCCTCCTGTTATGAGCTGCTGAAGGAGAAAGACTTCCCGGCAATTACGATCGGCAATCGAATTGTTGTTCCGAAGGATCAGTTCATTCAATGGGTGGAGAGTAAAACGCGGAGGTGCAATTGAAAACATCTCCCGCGTACATGGAGGGAAAGTATTTCATTCTGCCGAATGACGTTTTCTCTCTCGGGCTCTCCACAAACGCGATCGCGGTCTATGCCTACCTGATGCGCCTGGAGGATCGCAAGACGAATGTCTGCTGGGCGAAGCAGCAAACTATCGGCAACGCGGTTGGAATCAAGTCTCCGAAAACCGTAGCGAAAGCGCTGACGGAACTTGAGGATGCCGAACTGATCTATCGCGAGGCCACGAAAATGAATCATGGCGGCAGGAAGGTTAATGGCGTGCAGCTCTTTACGATCCGCCCTATCGAGGATGCTGTAGCTCACCGTCAGTGGGCAATGCTGGAGGATTTGAGCAACGCTGCGGCGACTCAGAGGATAGAAGATCGCGTCGCAAAGCACAACGCACAGCACCCAGAATCGCCCGCAAACGCAAAGTTCACGGGCAGGGCGATCTGAGCGTCCGTCGCCAGGATTGGCCCCTCCGGGGGCCAATTTCGGAGGACGAGGAGCAAGGCAGGATAAAGGGCGGCGTCTTATTCGCCGCTCTCCTGTACCACTTCTGCCCGCAGTGCGGGCAGTTTACAGCGAATACGAGAGGCGTCTTAATACGGCAATATGCATAATAATGTCGTCTTGATCGGGGAAAAACGCGAGATGACAGGGATTGTGCAGACATCTTTATCTGATTATTGGGAGGAGGATGAGAATAATAGAAAGAATAGCAGTTAGATTGGATCAGGAAAACCTGGATCGTATTGATAAGTGGGTTGCTCAATCCGGCGCGAAAAGCCGGAACCAGTTTGTGCTGCAGGCCCTGGATTTCTACATCAGCTACCTTGCATCGAAGGACGCGACTGCACTGCTGGCTCCGGCAATCACGAAAGTCATCGACGCAAGGCTGAAACGCTTCGAGAAAAATCTTTCGACAGGAATGTTTAATATGGCGGTGGAACAGGACATGGTCAACAGCCTGCTGGCCAATGTCTATAACATGAACGAGGAGTATCTTCTGGATCTGCGCAGCGACGCCATCTATAATGTGAAAAAGACCAACGGCCAGTTATCTCTGGAGCAGCACGCCGAGAAAAAGTATGAGGATGACGAATGGCAAAGCTGATCGTCAAGAGCGGATACATCAAACCCGGCGGCAACAAGAGTGCGAGCGGGTACCTGAGCTACATCGGTACCCGCGAGCGTGTTGAAATCCTTCCAGATGATCGTCCACCCACAAGAAAACAGGAGCAGCTGATCCAAAAGCTCATAAAAGATTTTCCTTCGGTGAAAAAGTCAGACGCGTATGCAAAATATTCTATTGAGCCGACAAAATACAATGCCTCGCAGCTCATCACGCAGGCGCTGGAGGAAAACTGGTCGGAGGTTTCTTCCGTCGAGAGGTACGCAAAATACATCGCCGACCGTCCTCGTGCTGAGCGTGTCGGAAGTCATGGCCTGTTCGGCGATGAGGACTATGTGAATCTGGACACCACCATGGAGGAACTGAAAATTCATGGCGGAAATGTATGGACGCACATTCTTTCTCTCAGGCGTGAGGATGCGATTCGTCTCGGATACGATCATGCGGACGCGTGGCGTGACCTGCTCCAATCCAAACGGAACGAACTCGCCGCCGCGATGAATATCCCGGTGGATCACCTGCGGTGGTATGCTGCCTTCCATGATGAGGGCCATCACCCACACATCCACATGATGGTCTGGTCGAGTGATCCGAAGGAAGGGTATCTCACCGAAGAAGGGCTGCGACAAATCAAGTCACAGATGACCAACGAGATCTTTCAGATGGAACTGCTGCACATCTATGAGGACAAGTCTCAGACACGCGATCAGTTGGTGGCACAGGCGCGAAAAGAGCTGTCTCAACTCACGCGGGAGCTGGCTAACTCCATCGGGGACAGTCCGCGTCTGGAATTGAAACTCATGGAGTTGGCAAAGGAGCTTCCCGATCACGGAAAGAAAAACTATGGGTACCTCCCGAAAGCGCAGAAGAAACTGGTGGACGAAATCGTAGATGAGCTCACAGCATTCCCTGTTGTGCATGACTGCTATCGGAAGTGGATGGAGCTGCAGCATCAGGTGGAGAGTTACTATAAGGATGCACCCATGAAGGAGATTCCGTTATCACAGCAGAAAGAGTTTCGTTCGATCAAGAACGCGATCATCCATGAGGCCGAGCGTATCCGCATGGAGCGGCTGTCGTTTGAGGACAACGTTTCTGGTCTGGAGGATGAAACCGAGCAGTTACTCCATGGCGGTGTGCAACTCCAAAAGCTGTGGCAGAAAACGCAGAATGACATGTTCAGTCTCGCATATCGCCAGGACGCGATGGCAGAGCTGCAGGACTATGCCGACCTAGGAGATGCCTACGCGCAATACTGCATAGGGAAGATTTATCGTGACGGCGGAATCGTGATCCCTGACGCTGAGACCGCAAAAGCGTGGCTGGAGAAAGCCTCCGCACAGAATTTCTCCTCTGCACAATATGCGCTTGCGGATCTGCTCCTCTCCAATGACCTGACTGTACAGGATTGCGAGGTGGGATGGCGTTGGATGCGGGCGGCTGCCGAGAACGAAAACTGCGCTGCGCAGTATCGGATGGGTAAGAATGTGCTGAGAACTGGGGACAAAGAATCCGCCGCAGGCTGGTTCAGTCGTGCGGCGGATCAGGGAAGTCAATATGCGCAGTACATGCTTGGCAAGCTGTACCTACAAGACGGTGAGAGCGAAAAAGCCGTGAAGTATTTCTCCATGGCGGCATCACAGGGAAACACCTACGCGCAATACTTCCTGGATCGGCAGGATCAACTTCATCACCCCTCTGCTATGTTGGCGGCGACAAGATTGTTCCGCTCACTGTCGAATATGTTCCGGGACAATGCGCGGAAGCAGGTCGCACCGGGAATGCACATCGATCAGAAACGGCGCCGGGAGCTCATGAGGAAGCGCCAGACCTTGGGCATCCGCGGTTCCATTCAGGACGAGACATACAGCTACAACCAGTCCATGTAACGGGTGGGTATATTATGCCGAGCAAAACAATGAAAAAACCTTGCAGGTGGCTTCTGTGCAAAAGGTAGAAATCCCGCAGAAGGCGGAGAAAACAGTAGCTATTCTCTGCCTTCTGTGGTATGTGTTTGGTTTGCCAAAGGAGGTGGTTGCATGGCAAAGAAACGAGCCAACGGCGACGGAAATATCCGCAAGCGGAAAGACGGCCGATGGGAGGGCCGCTATGTGGTCGGGCGTGATCCCGATACCGGGAAGATGATCACGAAGAACGTCCTCGGCAAAACCCAGGCTGAGGTCAAGGAGAAGCTGCGAAAAGCCATTGATAACAGTAGGCAGCTCGACTTCACCAAAGAGGGCAAATACACGGTCGGGCAGTGGATGGACGAGTGGTTTGAGGCATACGCGAAGGTAAAGGTTCGCGCCTCCTCGCACCAAACTTACAAAGGTTACATCGAAAACCACATCAAACCCAACATTGGGGACATTCCGATTGAGAAACTGACCTCTCTCCGACTCCAGAAGCTCTACAGGAAACTCTTGACCGAGGGCAGAGTACCGAGAATCGAATCGAGAACCAGCCGAAGGGTTTGAGCGCCAAGACGGTGAGGAATATCAATCAGGTGATCTCCTCGGCTATGGACATGGCGGTGAAGCACAAGCTGATCCTGTCCAATCCCACGGACGGTTGCGAACTACCAAAGGTGGAGCACAAGGAGATGCACACGATCCACGCCGAGCAGCTCGGCGCCTTCCTACGGGAAGCAAAGGAGAGCGGCGTGTATGAACTCTACTACCTCGACCTCGCCACTGGCCTGCGACGGGGCGAGCTGCTCGGACTCAAGTGGGAAGACATAGACCTCGCCCACGGCGTGATCCATGTGAGGCGGCAAGTCTACAGAATCGACGGAGAGGTAAAAGAGGTCCCGCTCAAAACGAAGAACGCCTACCGCAATATCTCGATCTCAAAGGATGCCGTGCAGATGCTGAAGGAGATGGAAAAACACAAGACCGGCGAGTATGTGTTTCCGTCTCCCAACGGCGGGCCGATCTCGCTGGACAGCGTCCTGAACATGTTGCATCGGGTGCTGAAGCGGGCGAGTCTCCCCGCCGTACGCTTCCACGATCTGCGCCACACCTTTGCAACGCTGGCACTCCAGAACGGTGTGGACATCAAAACGGTCTCCGGCATGCTGGGTCACTTCTCCGCAGGTTTCACGCTGGACACCTACGCCCACGTCACTATAGCCGTCCAAAAAGAAGCGGCCAATACGATGGGCAGTGTGCTGAACATATAGCGAAACCGAGCACCCATCGTTGCCCGGTTTGTTGTATACAGAATACCACTCGCTAGGCGAGTGGTTCAAAAGAAGCCTTGTAGCGATACTGTAGGCAGAGAAACTCCCTTTGCTTTAGAACAGGAGCGCGGTCCACCAACTACACTCAAAAAAGCAAAGCCTGCAAATAAAAAGTCGAGCCCCAAATAGGACTTGAGCAGAGAAATTATTGCAGAGCAATGAAAGGTGTCAATGCCCATCACAAAAAGGCCACCGCAAGAGCGCCGGCCGGAGGAGGTAGCACAGGTTATCCCGCCGAGTCAAGGACAAGCGGCCTGTGGCCGTGCCTGCGGCATCCTTGACACGCCGTGCTGCCAGTGCTCTATGGAAAGCAAGGGCTTGTGAAGCAAGCCCAGTCAATCATGCTTGGCCTCGTCCATTTTGGGGCGATCCCAAAGCCCCTTCTTGATGTAGCAGTCGCGGACTTTGCCGTAGTTGATGCGCAGTAATTTGGTCATACCTGCAGTCATATAGACGTAATATTTTTTTCCTTCGGAACGCTTCTTGTCGAGGAACTGGTAAACAGGATCATCCTGCGGCTGGAGTTGAAGCAGGATCGTCATAATCACAAAGAGCGTTTTGCGAAGATAAGGAGATCCGCGCTTGCTGCTAGGCTTGCTGTCAGAAACCTTGTCGCCAGAATCATCCTTGATCGGATCTGTACCCGCAAAGCCGACCAGAGACTTTTGATGGGCGAAGCAGCGAATGTCTCCAATCTCAGCCATAAGCTGCGGCCCCATAGATTTGCCGACGCCGGTCATGCTCATAACTGTGGCATACTCCGGAAGCTGAGAGGCCAGCCGATCCATTTCGACGCGGTAGGTTTCCACCGTGCGGGAAACGGCATTGAGCTGAGAGACTGCTTCTTTCACCAGCAGCTTGCAGGTGTCGGACTTGGGAACCAGCGCAAACTTCTGTTTTGCATCTGTGTACAGTTCAACGGCCTTCTTCTCAGAAAAATTATAGCCGTGACGCTTGCACCACTTCTGGTAGCGCTCTACAAAGGCTTTCTGACTGAGCTTGGCAACACAGTCTACATGCCAGAAAGTATCGATGTAGTCCACCCACTTTTGGCTGCCATCCGGGCGTACAGGACTGTCAAAGTATTTGTCAGCACCCGGATAACTCTGCTCCAAAGTGCGATTAGATTGTTGTTGAAAGCCGTTTTGGTTTTGCTCGACAGTTGAAACTGCCGATGCATCGTTTTGAGATTATAGCGAATCGTGTCCATAGGAGTATACTGCGGCAGAATCTCCCAGTTGTCAAGAGCGAACCGCGCAATCTTCACAGCGTCGGCCTTATCCGTTTTCACCTTGCGCACGGTTACACCGTCCTGGTACTCCTTAATGGCAAGTGGGTTGATGGCTGAAACGAAGAAACCGGCCTGATGCATACTCATCGCAAACGATTCGTAATACCGCCCCGTATGCTCCATGACGATCCGCGCCTCACCATCCAGCTCGTTCAGTTTTCCAACCAGCGCGGCGAAACCGTCAGCGGTGTGTTGCACCTCAAACGGCTTTATGGCAACCTTCGTCTTGGACTGGAGCACAGCAACGGTGCTTCTGGCATTGGAAACATCAACTCCTACAGCGAACATAAAAAATCCTCCCATGTTGTTACTACAATGACAAACCGCCTTTACCCATTGCCGATTCTATCTGTTCGCTGACCCGAGCAACCGTTTCCGGCACTCTACCTGCACAAAACGAACGCTGTACAATGGAAGGCTGGCTGACGGACTTTGCTACAAACGCATAGCTCTTGGAGGCATACGTCAGGCCATTGCCCTCACATTGTACAACTTAGGCGACAAGATGTCCCTCGCCTGTGGCTGGCTGCCACGAACATGGGGCAAATATATAGTAACAGGGAGGTCATTCGAAATGAACTGCATCTGTCAAGGGAAAGTAGGCAAAAGAAAACAGGATAGTTAAGGAACGCCCAGTTCGGTTTTGTACTGAACTGGGCGTTTGTAATGTTTTTTGTTTTTTAATATTAAACATTATATCAGTCTTCTTAATTAGATTCACTTGAGGGTAATTGTTTTCAGCGCAATCGGCGGTGGCCGGCGGCAGCCGATGCGGTTCCAGCGGCAGCGGTATATCAAATGAGTTTTCGCGTCAATGGTAAAGGCTTTGCCGGCGCTGGCGCGCCCCATTGACTCAAAAATCCCTTTGATATCAATGGTTATCATGCAGACCTAAGAATAGGTCTGCTCAGGAAAACGCTTCTGTCTTAAGCCTGCCGTAAGCACCGCCGGTCTGCCGTTCAGCTCCGCAACAGCTGCTGTTTAATGCCACCGTATGCATTTTTGAGTAACTGCTGGGTAGCATTTAACGATAGGAAATATGGCAGAAAAAGCGTTTTCACTGTTCGTTAAATAATTGTCTCATTTTAATAGGAGTTAAAATGTTGCAAATTATTTAGATTTATATTAATATTGGAAGAAGAACGGTGAGCCTTGTTGAATTAGGTAAAATTTTCTTTTTGGGAGATAAAATTAAAATGAACTATCAAAGTGAGAATCCCGTAGTTGCGTATATGAAAAAATTTCTTGCCTCGGATTCCAAAAGAGTAATGGAGCATTGTTTTTTATCAATTAAAGATGAATCTGGAAACAGAATATTTAAACAAAGCTTAGAATCCCTTGATGATTCCTCTTTTGATTCATTTTTCCCATTAGTCTCAATTGTTATTTTAACGGCTAACAAAATTGAGTGTGATTCTTTAAACTATATTGTTTCAAAACAAAAAAATAGTATTGTTCAAAAAAGAAGACATTCCTTGCAACTTTTTGAAAATAGCTATATGTGTGCCCCAGATGCATATTTATTGAAAATAGAGTCGTTTTATATACTGCATTTAAACGCATATGAAACGGGTGCAAATACCCCTGGGGGAAGCACAGATTTGGTACGATTTGTTTCCAATCAAAACCTTCTTCAACCTGTTTGCATTGTTTCTTTTGGCATCTGTTATGGGCGCGACCCAAAAAAACAAAATATAGGAGATGTGATAATACCGAGAAAACTATATCCTTGGTCTATAGGTCAAAAAATCTCCGAAAAAAATTTTAAAATAAAACATGATGATTTCAATCTTTGGCTTGAGGAAAAGTTTGCAGAGACAGGAATATATTCGTTGCTGAGAGATTTTTGTAATGGAGAAGATGGAATTATCCGCCATGAGGCTTTTTTATTAGATGATGGTGAGTATGCTTTTTCAATTAACACTTCTTTAGGAAATCTGAGCACAGGGGAAGCTGTTGTCTCATCATCTAACGCAAAAAAATTGATTCGCGAAGCCGCCAGAAACGAAGAAGAACTAGGCGGAGAAATGGAGGGGTATGGACTAGCTAAAGAATGCATTTTTTATGCAAAGACTCCGTGCTTTATAATAAAATCAATCTGCGATTGGGGCGAGCTAAAAAATATTGACCAAGTGCTCGAACAGGAAGGAATAAAGTTCCCCCAAAATTTAAAAGATAAACTTCAAGCATATGCAGCCTTCTGCGCGGGAATTACATTAATTAGATTATTAAATCAGGAAAAGAATGTCTTGCTCACGCCAAAAATAGTAAAGTGGATGGGCGAAATGGGTAAGACACAGCGAATGGATATCTACAACTATGTTGACAAAGATTCAGTTATAAAGAAAATCAAACATTTTTATAGTACAGACGATGAAAATGCAGATCAAATTCTTGCAAAATTTATCCAGTCCGATATAATACAAGTTACTAAGAATTCAAAATATCACATCAATCCTCATTTATGGAGCGAATAAAATGGCTATTATTAATATTGACAAAGACAGTATTCCGCTTAAAGCATACTTAAGAGCAGATCCAAATTCTCAACATTTTAAATATACAGATAACACAGGCGAATTCGTGACCGATGACATGTTTTGGGGTACCCTGTCAAACGAGGGGCTTTATCTTGATTTTTCAAGAATTTCTGGCCGAAATATTCAGATTTCAAGTGGGATTTCGGAGACTAATGGAATCCAAACCTTACACGACCAGGAATGTGATAATTGGATTGACAATAATTTGATTAACGCGCAGAATTCAAAGATGTTTGTGATACAGGGTTATGCAGGCTGTGGAAAAACTACTTTTATCAACCATTTGATGAAGAAGTCAGAGACCCAAAAGAAAAAAAGTTACATTGATATTGGACAGGATTGGACATACCCTCAAGAGCCATACATGTTTTTTAATGAAGCATTGAACAAATTCGGTGACTTGCTTGATGAAGTTATGAGCAAAACATGGAGGGAAAGAAATGCAATTTGGAAGAATTTTTTTGAATTAGGATTGAATAGTGCTATAAAACAATTCGATTTAGAATTGCCAAACGCGATATCCTCTATAAAGAAAATAAAATCACACTCCTATTCAAGCCGGCTACGGATTAACATTCATGAATTCTTGAATGAAAGATATGGAAGTCCCCTTGTTGCATCTGAACAACCAACTCATAGTGTGTGGCATAATTGTGGCCAAACACAGACAATTGTCGCACTAATAATATTATTGAAATGTGCAGAATATACCACAAGAAAACAGCTTCTTTCGAACAACATCTCATGTACTTTGATATTTGATAATTTGGATGTAATAACTGATCCTGCTATTCCGGCCGAAAATGTTCTTCTGCTATGGGGGGTAATTTCTCGTTATGTTGAATTCAAAACTCAGTATGATAGGAAAGCAAGAAACAAATTGCCAGCTCTCTCTATTATTATTTCTGTTAGGAAAGTTTTATATTCGCATATTACTTCTCATTTGCCAGACTTAGAAATGATGCATCCTTACGACGCAAATGCTGTGTACGTGTGCGATATATCTAATCTATATTTTTCTCAAAATATCATGGCCCATAGAATTTCTTATTGGGAGCAGAGGTTGCATGATAAACAAACACTTGAAAAACTTCATCAGCTACAAGAATTAATAACTATACACAGCAATTCAAATAGCTCTGAAGACGAAAGCACAGAAGTAGTCAACGATGAGTACCTCCCCAAAGATACTATTAACTTAGATGCTTTTGTCAATCACAATTATCGAGCTTATACAAATGCTCTATGCTCTCTTTTTGAGGACTTGAGATATACTAAAATCATCATGCATGATTATGATACTCACACGATGGCATGGCAAAAAGTTTCCTCTTTGGTTTTTTTGCTATCAATTCTTTACAGAAAAGAAAGCGTATGGAATAGTATGGGGTTTGAATGTAAAGACTTTGATAATTTGGACTACCCCGCTACGTTAAATAGATTAATACTGAACTATCTGTTTACGGCAAAAAGAGGAAAGGTTTTATATCAATTTGCCAGTGGACGTTCTGATATCCCGACAAATAATAATGTAAGCCTGAATAAGATTATTGATTCATTTGAAAAAATACTATTTTTATCTATCAAGACAACCTTAAATGATGAAGAAATACAAGATTTATTAAAAAACGCTGGAAATAAAACAAAAGATTTGATTTTAGACCGTTTAGCTGATATGTGTGCACGAAAATCTATTGCATCTCCTACAGGCGCACATGGATATGATACAGACGATGATGAGCTATGGCGGCGCCCACTATACTTTACCGGGGGAGTAAAACTTAATCATACAGCATCTTCGCACTATGAACTTAAAGATTATTTCGAAAAATGTATAAATTCAGGTCAGGAAGAAAAAATCAGGTTTTCTATTACAGATGAAGGATATGTTCTGATAAATGATATTGTAATAAGCTTTGAGTTTTACTCAGCAAGATTTTGTGATGCTAATCGAGCAATCCCGCTCCATCAAGCATCAACAGAAGACCAACTTGACGCCATAATTCAGCCGGTATATAACGCTGTAAAAAAGTGCTGTAGACGTACAATCACCTTTATGGATCAATATACGAAACAGTATAATATGACTACTGATGAGTTTTTATGTCAAAGCTTTAATTCTAGGACCAATCCGCGATTTGACCATGGAAAGAAAACCGCAAAGAAGTTGTCAATTTCTTCTTTTCGTCCTCAATTACATGTTGTACGAACCATTTATTCTCACATAGGATATTTTAATAGCATTATGGAGAATATTTTATCTTCAGATTTGCCTGAAAGAGAAGAAATGTCTGAAGCTTTAGCGCACTGGATTAACGAATACTTAAAACTCTATGAGGAGTTCTTTAGAATTCGACTGGATGGAACCGTATGTAATTCTGATAATAATGTATTTAATAACCTGAAAAGAAAACATGGACAACAGCCAGCTAAAGAAATTCCAGAAAAAGTCGATAAACAAATTGCAAAATGCGGAGCTTGACATACAAAATTGAAACGATTTCGATAATTTCGTATTTCTTTATCGAAATGGGAGATGCTTACGCGCAATACTACATGGGAACGATCTATCGTGATGGCAGAATCGTGATCCCGGACGCAGAAAACGCAAAGGCGTGGTTGGAACAAGCTGCCAAGCAGAATCTTTCCTCCGCACAATATGCGCTTGCGGATCTGCTTCTCTCCAATGTCCTGACTGCACAGGATTGCGAGGTGGGATGGCGTTGGATGCGGGCGGCTGCCGAGAACGAAAACTGCGCTGCGCAGTATCGGATGGGCAAGAATGCACTGAGAACTGGGGACAAAGAATCCGCCGTTGACTGGTTCAGCCGCGCGGCGGAGCAGGGCAGTCAATATGCGCAGTATATGCTTGGCAAGTTGTATCTGCAAGACGTCCAGAGCGAAAAAGCCATAGAGTTATTCTCCATGGCTGCGTCACAGGGAAACACCTACGCGCAGTATTTTCTGGATCGGCAGGATCAGTTGCATCATCCCTCTGCGATGCTGGCGGCGACTCGACTGTTCCGTTCGCTATCAGGGATGCTCCAGGACAATGCACGGAAGCAGGTCGCGCCGGGAATGCACATCGATCAGAAACGGCGCCGGGAGCTCATGAGGAAGCGGCAGACCTTGGGCATCCGCGGTTCCATTCAGGATGAGACATACAACTACAGCCAGTCCATGTAACGAGTGGGTATATTATGCTGAGCAAAACAATGAAAAACCCTTGCAGGTGGCTTCTGTGCAAAAGGTAGAAATCCCGCAGAAGGCGGAGAAAACAGTAGCTATTCTCTGCCTTCTGTGGTATGTGTTTGGTTTGCCAAAGGAGGTGGTTGCATGGCAAAGAAACGA